>Ga0209281_1000083_pt1 | contig 255034 bp, 245 predicted proteins | sample MedtruBG_FD_187514 | JGI IMG/M metagenome (GOLD analysis project Ga0209281, IMG submission 187514) | Root nodule microbial communities of legume samples collected from California, USA - Medicago truncatula BG (SPAdes) (version 2) | ecosystem: Host-associated > Plants > Roots > Nodule | place...
CTCAGCGCCGATGATAGTGCGGATTCCCGTGTGAAAGTAGGACATCGTCAGGCTATTAATTGCAAAGCCCTCGTCACGGCGTGACGAGGGCTTTTGCTATTTCGGGCTTCAAAAGGTGGTGTCGAGATACTCCGCCGGCTTGTCCGCTGAACCGGCAGAATCTCAGTCGAGTATCCATCCGGAAGAAGCCGCGAGATTCCTTTCAGATACCCAGATACTCGACGAGCCGGCCCGCCGCAGTGCGGCGATACCGGCCCCATCTCATCACTTGTCCCGCAGTTCCCGACGCAAAATCTTGCCCACGTTTGTCTTGGGCAGGTCGTTGCGGAATTCGATGACCTTCGGCCGTTTGTAGGCCGTGAAGTTCTCGCGGCAATAGGCCGCCAGCGCCTCTTCGGTCAGCGTGGGATCGCGGCGCACCACGAACAACTTCACCGCCTCGCCCGACTTGGCGTCGGGAATGCCCACCGCCGCGCATTCCAGCACGCCCGGGTGCAATGCCACCACCTGCTCGATCTCGTTCGGATAGACGTTGAAGCCGGACACCAGGATCATGTCCTTCTTGCGGTCGACGATCTTGGTGAAGCCGGCGTCGTCCATGATGCCGACGTCGCCCGACTTGAAGAAGCCGTCGGCGGTCATGGCCTTGGCGGTCTCGTCCGGACGGTTCCAGTAACCCGCCATCACTTGCGGCCCGCGGATGCAGATCTCACCCGCCTCGCCGAACGGCACGTCGTTGCCGTTGTCGTCACGGATCGCGATGTCGGTGGAGGGCACCGGCAGGCCGATGGTGCCCGTGAAGTCGTGGGCGTCCAGGCGGTTCACGGTGGCCACGGGCGAGGTCTCCGACAGGCCGTAGCCCTCGATGACCGGGCAGCCGGTGATCTTGATCCACTTGTCCGCCGTGGCCTGCTGCACCGCCATGCCACCACCGTTGGAAATCACCAGCTCGGAGAAATCGACCTGGCCGATGCCGGGCGAGTGCGCGAGGGCGTTGAACAGCGTGTTGACCGCGGGGAACATGTTCACGCGGTGTTTCTTCAGCACCTTGATGAAGCCCGGGATGTCGCGCGGGTTGGCGATCAGGATGTTCATCATCCCCTGGCGCGCGCCCAGCATGTAGCAGGCCGTCAGCGCGAAGATGTGATACAGCGGCAGCGCGCAGACGATCACGATCTGCTTCTCGCCGATCTTGTCCAGCATCGGCGTGAACCACGCTTCGGACTGCAGGATGTTCGCAATGACGTTGCGGTGGAGCAGCGTGGCGCCCTTCGAGACGCCCGTGGTGCCGCCCGTGTACTGCAGGAAGGCCACGCTGTCGGCCGACAGCGACGGGCGCTTGAGCGTGAGGCCTCGTCCCGCCGACACCGCGGCGTTGAACTTGGTGACCGTGCGGCCGTCACCCACCGGCAGGCGGTACGGCGGCACCATCTTGCGCACGTTGCGCACGACGAAGTTCACGAGGACGCCCTTGACGCCCAGCATCTCGCCCATCGAGGCCAGCACCACGTGGCGCACGTTGGTGCGGGTCACCACCTGTTCCAGTGTGGACGCGAAGTTCTCGAGCACGATGATGGCCTCGGCCCCGGAGTCCTTCAGCTGGTGTTCGAGTTCGCGCGCCGTGTAGAGCGGGTTGACGTTGACCACCACCATGCCGGCGCGGAGGATGGCCGCGATGGCGATCATGTACTGCAGCACGTTGGGCATCATGATGGCCACGCGTGCGCCGGGCACGAGGCCCTTCGACTGCAGCCAGGCCGCGAGCGCCTTCGACCCTTCGTCGATCTCGCGGTAGGTGATCTTCTTGTCCATGCTGTCGGCGGCCGGCCGATCCGCATACTTCTGGAACGACTCCTCGAGCAGTTCGACGAGCGAGCCATAGGCCGTGATGTCGACTTCGGCGGGAACGCCAGGCGGATAACTCTTCAGCCAAGGCTTTTGCATGGGCGGAACTCCAATCAGTCAGGGCACGTTGAAACCGCCGATGTTCGACGGTTCACCCGCGCCCAGCTACGGTAGTTGCACTAGCGAACCAGAGGGTGTCGGCGAGGCGAGACATCCATCACGCCCACCCGAAAGGATGGATGCACGAAAAAAGGGCCCGCACCGGAAGGTGGCGGGCCCTGGTCTCGTGGAGACGCCGGTGATGTCAGCGCATCACCAGTCGGCATCGCTCCGCTTGGACTTCACGGGGGCCGCCGGGCCACCCATGTCGTCATTCTCGGCGCGGCGGGCGCGCGCGGCCTTCGGTGGCGGTGCATCCGCGGCCGCCACCTGCGAAGCGCCCTTGCGGTTCACTGCCTCGCGCACGAGCAGGCCACCCGCGGGCACCTGGTCGATGGCGATGGTCACGGCCTCGAGGTGACCGTACGACAACGTGGGCGTCACGCGGTCGATGACGACCTCGCAGCACGGCGCCTCGGTGCGTCCGAGCGACTGGCCCGTCTGCGGGTCCTTGAGTTCGGCGCCGAGCGCGATGACTTGGTACCGCGTGCCGACCTTGAGCGCGTTCGCGCCCTGGCTCAGGATCACCGCGTTGCCGTCGCGCGAGACCACGCTGACCGGGAAGCTCGTGGCCATGATCGACGAGACCACCTGCTGCACGATGCCGTTCTGGATCGTGGCGAGCGTCTTGTCGCTGTCGACCGTGGTGCCCAGTGTGGTGGGCGCCGTGGCGGGCAGCTGGTCCTGCAGCGAGTTGGCGAGCAGCACCTGCCGCGTGGCCACGTTCACGAGCTTCTGGGACACCGCCCAGCCGCCCGAGTAGCTGACGAGTTCACGGTCGGTCGCGCGCAGCTCACGGCTGTGGCGCACGTAGCCGAGGTTGCGGATGCGCCCGATCCAGATGAGGTCGGCACTGAAGGCCTGCCCCAGCTTGCCGAACTGGCTGTTGGGCGTCTGCCCGCTCTCGACCATGTCGAGCTCCTGCTGCACCTCGGCATCGAACTCGCGGTCCAGCACGGCGAAGCGGCCGGACTGGGCGAGGCTCTCGAGCACGCGGGCACGGATCTCCTGCGCCACCTGGGCCGCAGGCACCGAACGGCCGCCCACGGTGAACGACTTGGCGTCGAAGCGCAGCGGCGCCACGACGAGCTTGATCTTCTTCGCGTCGGCTTCGGGCGGCGTGTACTTCGCCACCTGGGCGTCGATCCACACCTTGTAGACGCCCGAGCTGTCGGGGCCTTCCGCGCTCTCGAGCTTGAAGCCCGTGATGGCGCCGCGTGACTGCTGTTGCACCACGTCGGCGAAGCCCGTGGCGCGGATGTTCGTCTCGCTGTAGGGCGTGGCCACGTCCAGCGCGAACTTGAACTGTTGCGTGCTCAGGTCGACGGCCGTGCCGTTGACCTGGAGGATCGCCGTGCGGATGGCATCGTTGACGGCGGCCGCCAGCGACTTGCCGGCGCCCGGCGCCCGGGTGGACTGGGTGCCGGTCTTGCCGACATCGAGCCCCGCCACCATCGGAGCGGGAGCCGGCGCCGGCGCAGGGGCCGGTGCCACCGGAGCGACCGCCACCGCACTCGCTGCGGCCGCCGCCGGGGGCGGCGCGTCCTGCTTGTCGCAGGCGGCGAGAACGAGGCAGGCCGCCGCGAACATCAACGGGTACGGTTTCATCATCAGGCGATTCGCTCCGGGTTTCGAGGGACGTCGATCAGAGCGCTGCGGTGGCGTCGGCCGGCACCGGGATGTCGTTGCTCTTCGCGTAGCTGACGGCGTTGCTCAGCGTGCTCGACAGGTTCTTCACGTGGCCGGGCGTGCTGGTCACGATGTAGCGGCCGGCGTTGAGCTTCGAGGCGGCACCGAGGGCGCCGGTGAGGCCGCTGCCGGAGACGGCGCTCTGGAAGTTGGCGATCGGGCCCTTCAGGTTCGCGTACTTCGCGATGCCACGGCCGAGCGAGCCCAGGCCTTCGCTGAACTTCTTCTTGCCGGCGGCGTCGAGCTTGGTGTTGCCGTCCTTCAGCTTCGCCTGGATCTCCTGCGAGGCTTCGCTCTGCATCGTCTCCGATTGCTCGAGGCTTTCCTTCGTGGCGCCGGCGCCGAGCGCGTCGCTCGTGGCCTGCAGCTGGGCAGCGCGGTCCTTCAGACCCACGGCGTCGGCCATCTTGGCTTGCGCGGTCAGCACTTCCTTGTCGGCGCCCACGTAGGCGTTCACCAGTTGGTCCTGCTGCGCCGCGGCGTCGGCGTTGGACGAGGAGCCGCCCGTGGCCGGCAGCGACGGCAGCTTGAACTGGGCGACGGACACGGCGGGGGCCACGAACATGGCGGCGACGGCGAGGGCGAGCAGCTTGCGGTTGATCATCGAAATAACTCCTGCGGAATGAATCGAGTGGAAGGGAAAAAACGAGGGGACGTGCTCAGCGCACACCCACGTTGTTGATCTGGCTCACCAGTTCACGGGCGGCGCTGTCGGCAGCCAACTTAAGCGCGTTGGTCTGCGCGACGGCTTCGGTCGGACCCGTGCCGGCGAACTGGACGGGGCCCACCGACGAAACGACCTTCGGGAAGCGCGAGTTCAGGTCGAGGATCTTGCCCGAGACCGTCACGTACACGCGCACCAGGCCGGTGGCCGGGTCCTGGTCCTTCGTGCCCACGTCGAGCGTGCCCAGCGCAAGGTAGGGGATCTCGGCGTTCTTCAGGCCCTGGGCCGTGTTGCGCAGCGTCTCGGGGCTCAGGTCGTTGCCGGTTTCGTAGTCGCGTTCGATCGACTTGACGCTCAGAAGGCCCTTCGATTGCGGTTCCACGTAGGCGGCCTCGACGACGTCGAAGCCGGCCTTGGCGAACACACCCGTGAACTGCGAGTTCAGGCTCTGCGCGGGGATCAGGCGCCACGTGGTGTCATCCGACTTCTGCGTGGAGCTGCCGCCGGTCTCGGCGGTGATGGAGCGCTGGGCCGACGCGTTGTACGAACGGTCGACGGCGGTGGAGGTCTTCACGCTGCTGCCACCGACGCGTTCCGATTCGGCGGTCTTCTCGCGGGCCTGCATGGCGCCGGAGGCATCGGCACGCACTTCGGCGCGCTTCACGACGCGGGCGTCGTAGGCCTTCACGGAGGCGACCTGGCGCGCCATGAAGACGAACGTCAGCGGCGACTTGTTGCCGGCCGGCGTGCTGCCGATGGCCGAGTTGGCCTTCAGCGTGTTGCGCAGGCGCGCGACGTTCAGCTCGATGCGGACGACGGCGTTGTACTGCTTCTTGTCCGGCATGTCCTGGTCGCTGATCAGCGTGGCGCTGAGCACGAACTTGTCGAGGTTCTCGAGGACCTTGTCGCGCACGTTGTCGAAGTTGGCGCTGTCGGCCTCGCCGCTCTCGGCGTAGTAGCGCTCGACGGCCTTGACCTGGGCTTCCTTGAACGCGCGGTCCTTGTCTTCCGGCGTGAGCTTGCGCTCGTAGCGAACGGTGGCCGAGCCCTTGGCGTTTTCGACCTGCGCGAACGCGAACTGCATGCCGAAGGCGAGCAGGGCGATCAGGAGTGTGCGGATTACTTGCATGATTGGAGAACCGTCTTGGTGGCAGAAATCTGGGCGTTGATGTCGGAGGCGGTGACGGCGGACTTGACCCACGGGTCGTCCTTGCCACCCAGCACCGAGGTGAACTTCGAGAACAGGCTGCGCAGCGACACCGAGTACGACGGGAAGTCGTCGATCTCGCTCTGCGTGGCGGGCACGAGCTTGACCTCGCCGTTCTTGATCTTCGCGTCGAGGTACGAACGGCCCGAGACCGGCTCGACGAGCTTGAGGTCGACGAAGCTGCCGTACACGTAGCTCGCGCCGGCGGCGGACTCGCCGGTCTTCACGCGCTTGAACTGGGTCAGGTCCACCGAGAAGACGTAGTCGGCTTCGGGGATCTTCAGGTTGAACACCGTGCCGTCGGCGAAGCGCATGGCCATCGTGTTGCCGATGGCGTAGCCCTTCGCATAGGGCAGCACCGGCACGCCGGCGCGGGTGGCGATCATCTCGCTCAGCTGGTCGGCCAGCCACGTCTCGGCCGTGGTGGGCGTGGCCTTGAAGGCCTCGGGCAGTTCGTTGCGGGCCTCGGGCGAGATCGACACCTTGCCCACCTGCAGGAAACGCGGCACGTGTTCGGGCAGCGTGGCCACGGACAGCTGCGACGCGAAGCGCTGCAGCAGGCCGGCCTTGTCGCCGTCGCCGAGGAACAGCTTGCGCACGCGGTCGTCGAGCACGGCATCGCTCGGCGGCGCGCCCAGCACGTCGAGGTACGCGACGGTGATGGGGTACGAGCGCAGGATGGTCATCGACTTGAAGTCGAAGAACAACGCCTGGCCGCGCAGGTTGATGAAGAGCTTGTAGAGCCCGCCGAAGCGCTCGTACGAGACCGTCTCGCTGGTCATCACCATCGAGACCGCGACGGCCTGGTCGCGCCCCTTGAGCTGGGCGAGTTCGCCCTGCTGCAGCGTGAAGTTGTCGATCTTCGTGGAGGCGAGCATCTGGCCCAGCACCTTGTCGGTGGAGGCACCCTGGGCCGTCATGGCCTGGTTGAACCGCTGCGTGTAGGGGAAGCGCGCAGCGATCGACTGCGCGTCGCCGGAGTAGGAGAACCCGGCGAGCGAAACCGTGGCGGCAAACGCGGGCGCGCCCACGAACGCAAGCAAGGTGAACAAGAACTGCCTCAAGGGAGATCCTTCGAGATGAGTGGGAGAAAGAAGAAAGAGAAACGGAGCGGGGCTCGGCCCGCCAGGCGGCGCAGAATTTTCACACCGCTCCTCGGGACACGGCGGCACCCGAAAGCGGGGGTCTTTGTAAGCGGTTGTTCGATGGAGGGAACCTCGGCGCCGCTGCTAGCATCGCGCGGATGATCGCCCGCCTGCAGCGCTTCGTGACCCTCGGTCTTCTGGCCTTCGTGTCGGGCTGGGCCGCGCTCGCGATCGTGCTGGGCCATGGCCGATGGGCCTGGGGGGGCGCCGCGCTCGTCGTGGGCGGCTACCTGCTGATCATGGCGTTCGAGATGGTGCTCGCGGCCTGGGTGCATGGCGACGACCCCGCACCGCGGCCCACGTTCGGCCAGCGCCTGCGCGCCTGGTTCGGCGAGGTCACCACGTCGCCCCGTGTGTTCTGCTGGTCGCAGCCGTTCCGTTCCACGGTGCAGCCCGACTGGCTGCCGGCCGACGCGGCGGCGCGCGGTGTCGTGCTCGTGCACGGCTTCGTCTGCAACCGCGGGTTCTGGAACGACTGGATGCCCCGGCTCGCCGCGCGCGGCATCCCGCACGTGGCCGTGGACCTCGAGCCCGCGTTCTGTCCCATCACGACCTACGCCGAGGTCGTGGGCGCGGCGGTGCGTCGCGTGCACGCGGCCACGGGACACGAGCCGGTGATCGTCGCGCACAGCATGGGCGGCCTCGCGGTGCGCGCATGGCTCGCCAGCGGAGGCCGAGGCGTGCACCGCGTGATCACCATCGCCAGCCCGCACCACGGGACGTGGGCCGCGCGGTTCAGTGCCACCGACAACGCGGGCGACATGCGGCAGGACAGCGGCCTGCTCGGCCTCCTGGCCGCGGCCGAAACGCCGGAGTTGCTCGCACGCTTCACGTGCTTCTACAGCCACTGCGACAACATCGTCTTCCCCCCGTCCACCGCGACGCTCGACGGCGCCGACAACCGCCACGTGCCCGCGATGGCACACGTTCACCTCGCCGGCCATCCGGCCGTGTTCGAGGAAACCGTGCGCTGGGCGCGCGACGGGTTGGGGTCGTAGTGGAGACTTCGCGTTCACGCCGACGAGTGTCGAGCGCCCCCCCACCCCCGGCAATCACCCCGAGGAGGGGCGACACCACAGACGAGGGGGCTCATTCGTCGACTTTGTTCACGAATTGCAGCGCCGCGTCGGGGGAGAGGTTGAGCAGTTGTGCGATCTCCGTGATGTCGTCGGGCACGGCGGGGTTGTCCCAGCCCTCGGCCGTGTGGCGCGCGAGCCGGATCGCGAGCACCACGCTCTGCACGCTCGGGTGACGCGCCTGCCGGTCGTCGGTGATGCGGATCAGCAGGTCGGGCAGCGCCCACGCCTTCATCAGTTCGTGCTGCAGGTCGGCGAGCGTGATGTTCAGCACCGACTGCTGCGCAGCCGCGGACCGCAGCGCGGGATCGGCCTGCTGCATCGCACGGATGCGCAGCGCGAGCGACGGGGCGTGGCACCACAGCAGCATCTCGGCGAAGTCGTGCAGCAGCGCGGCCTCGTGGATCACCGCGGCGTCGAGGTCCATGCGGTGCACCGCGAAGGCGAACGCGAAACGCGACGCCCGGTGGACCCGGCGAAGCACCTGGTTCACCCCGTCCAGCGCGCCCTCGACGGGCGCCAGGCGGTCCTCCACCGTGGGCTGCGGGCCGAAGGTGTTGAAGAACGGGGAGATGCCCATCATCACGATGGCGGCGGTGACGGTCTCGACGTCGGTGACCCGGCGCTCGGGCCGGTGCGTGGCCGCGTGCGCGAGGATCTTGAGCGTCATCAGCGGGTCATGGGCCACCATCTCGCCGATGAGGTTCGCGTCGACGTCGTCCTCGTTCGCGCGCATGGCCTCCAGCGCGTCGGCCGTGTCCGCCAGCACGGGCATCTCGGCCTTGCGGAACCACGCCACCCAGGCGTCGAGGTCCGGCAGGGCGGTGTCCAGCGGGGCGGGGGCGAGCGGGCTCATGGTGCGGGCTGGGGCGAGGTCGTCACTTCGGATATCGGTGCGCCGCGCCGCGCTTGAATCAGGGTTTACCCAGGGCGGCCTTCACGTCCAGTCCCACCTTGCGGTTCACGAACTGCAGCGTGGCCACCTTCGACACGTCGACCTCGCCGGGCTTGTAGAGGCCCGCCTTCACCATCTGCGTGTAGAAGTCCTGGATGCGCGCGGTGTTCATCGCGCCGATGCCCTGCGTGAGCGACTGGCCCGAGTCGACGATGCCCTGCTGCTTCATCAGGGCGACGGACGCCTCGAGTTCCTCGACGGTCATCTCGGGGTTGTCCTTCAGCATCAGCGCGTTGGCGGCGCGGCGGTCGCCGTAGAGGTAGTTCACCCAGCCGAGGATGGACCCGTCGACGAACCGCTTCACGAGGTCGGGCTTGTCCCGTACGGTGGCCGTGCGGGCCTCGATGACGGTGGAGTAGGTGCTGAAGCCGTGGTCCGCCAGCAGGTGCACCACCGGCTTGAACTTGCCCTGGTTCTGCACGTAGATGGGCTCGGCCACCGAATAGCCCTGCTGGATGGCCTTCGGGTTCGAGAGGAACGGGCCCAGGTTGTAGTTGTACGGCTTGAGCGCCTCGTCGCGGAAGCCGTGCGTGACCTTGAGCCACTGCCACCAGCTGAACTGCCCGTCCTTCGCGATCAGCGCCACCGGCGCGTTCTTCAGCGACTCGAACGACTCGTAGCCCTGGCCCGGGTGGGCGATCAGCGCCTGCGGGTCCTTCTGGAACATCGCGGCCACCACGACGGTGGGCACGCCGTTCTTCACGTTGTCGAAGCTGTGGAGCAGGTTGCCGGTCATCAGGAAGTCGATGCGGCCGGCCGGCAGCAGCGGCCGGTTGTTCACCTGCGGGCCGCCCGGCACCAGGGTCACGTCGAGGCCGAGCTTCTGGTAGGTGCCGTCGGCGATGGCCTGGTAAAAGCCGCCGTGGGCGGCCTGCGCCTTCCAGTTGGTGGCGAAGGTGACCTTGTCGGCGGCGGCGGCGGTGCCGCACAGCGCGGCGAGGGCGATCAGGGACCAGCGGGGCAGGGTGGTCATTGCAGGCGGACTCCAGGGAAGGACAGGTTCAGTTCGGCGACCCCGTGGGGTGCCAGCGGCCGAGCAGTGCGCGGGACAGGCGGTCGAACAGCCAGAAGATCGCGACCCCGGTCAGCACGAGCAGCACGAGCGCGGCGAACATCTTGGGCGTTTCGGTGCGAAAGCTCGCCTCGAGGATGCGTGAGGCCAGCCCGGTTTCGCGGCCTGCCGCGCCGGCCACCATCTCGGCCGTCACGGCCCCGATCAGGCTCAGGCCGCCGGAGATTTTCAGCCCGGCCGCGAAGTAGGGCAAGGCCGTCGGCACGAGCAGCAGGCGCAGGCGCTGCCAGGGCGTCGCCCTGTACAGCCGGAACAGGTCACGGTGGCCCGGTTCGGCCGCGCGCAGCCCCAGCACGGTGTTCGACAGGATCGGGAAGAACGCGGTGATCCACGTGCACAGCAGCAGCGCGGCCGTGGTGCTCTCGACGTAGATCAGGATCAGCGGCGCCACGGCCACCACCGGGGTCACCTGCAGCATCACCGCCACGGGCAGGAACGCGCGTTCGAGCGGCCGCGACAGCGCGAACACGCTCGCCACCAGCACCCCGCCGGCCACGGCCAGGGCCAGCGCGCCGAACGTGATCTTCAGCGTGAACCACCAGCTGCCGGCGAGCGAGGCGGCGTTCGTCCACAGGGTCTGGAGCACGAGCGATGGCGCGGGCAGCGTGTAGTGCGGGATCTCCGCGACCCGCACGAGCACCTCCCAGGCCAGGAGCAGCCCGACCAGCACGGCGGCGGGCAGCAGGGCATCGAACCCACGGCGCGCGCTCATGCCATCGCCGCCTCGAGCGAGCCCGACAACCGCCGGCACAGCTCGGCGAACCGGGGCGACGTGCGGAACCCGGGCGGGCGCGGATGGGGTTCGTCGATCTCGACCACGTCGACGATGCGCCCCGGCCGCGCGCCCATCACCAGCACCCGCTGGCTCAGGTACACCGCCTCGACCACGCTGTGGGTCACGAACATCACGGCCATCGGTTCGGCCAGCCACGCCTCGAGCAGCTCGGTGTTCAGGCGCTGGCGGGTGATCTCGTCGAGGGCGGCGAACGGTTCGTCCATCAGCAGCGCCTCGGGCCGGGTCACCCGCGCGCGGGCGATGGCCACGCGCATCTTCATGCCGCCCGACAGTTCCGACGGCATCGCGCGGGCGAAGTCGGCCAGCCCCATCGAGGCCAGCAGCGCGCCGATGCGCGGCGCGGCCTCGGCGCGGGACACGCCGGCCAGCCGCAGCGGCAGCCACACGTTGTCGAACACGTCGGCCCACGGCAGCAGCGTGGCGTCCTGAAAGACGAAGCCGGTGCGGGCCTCGCCGGGGTCGCGCCAGGCGGGGGTGTCGACGCGGCCGGCGGTGGGCTGGTCGAGCCCCGCGACGAGCCGCAGCACCGTGCTCTTGCCGCAGCCGGACGGCCCCAGCAGCGACACGAACTCGCCGGCCCGGACCTCGAGCGAGGCCGACTGCAGTGCCACGGTGCCGGAGGCGAAACGTTTGTCGACGGAAGACAGCGAGATCAGGGCATCGGGCATGGGCGCGAGTGTGCCGCAACCGGCGGGGTGCTGCGGCTGGTGGACAATTGCGCCCTTTGCCATCCATTCGCTTTTCACGGGGACCCAACCATGAGCGTCACTCTCGGAACACCGCTGTCACCCACCGCCGTCAAGGTCATGCTGCTTGGCAGCGGTGAACTCGGCAAGGAGGTGCTGATCGCCCTGCAACGGCTCGGCGTGGAGACCATCGCCGTCGACCGCTACGAGAACGCGCCGGGCCAGCAGGTCGCCCACCACGCCCGCACCATCACGATGAGCGACCCGGCCCAGCTGCGCGCGCTGATCGAGAAGGAGCGCCCGGACCTGGTCGTGCCCGAGATCGAGGCCATCGCCACGCCCATGCTCGAGCAGCTCGAGGCCGAGAAGGTCGTCCGCGTGATCCCCACGGCCCGCGCCGCGCGCCTGACGATGGACCGCGAAGGCATTCGCCGCCTCGCCGCCGAGACGCTCGGCCTGGCGACGAGCCCGTACGTCTTCTGCGACTCGCTCGCCGAACTGCAGGCCGCGATCGACTCGAAGATCGGCTACCCCTGCGTGGTCAAGCCGGTGATGAGCAGCTCGGGCAAGGGCCAGAGCAAGATCGACGGCCCGGCCGACGTGCAGAAGGCCTGGGACTTCGCGATGGCCGGCGGCCGCGTCAGCCACGGCCGCGTGATCGTCGAGGGCTTCATCGACTTCGACTACGAGATCACCCAGCTCACCGTTCGCGCCGCCGGCGCCGACGGCCAGACCGAAACCCACTTCTGCGAGCCGATCGGCCACGTGCAGGTCAAGGGCGACTACGTCGAGAGCTGGCAGCCGCACCCGATGAACGCCGTGGCTCTGCAGCGCTCGCGCGACATCTGCAAGGCCGTGACCGACAACCTCGGCGGACACGGCGTCTTCGGCGTCGAACTGTTCGTCAAGGGCGACCAGGTCTGGTTCAGCGAAGTCAGCCCGCGCCCGCACGACACCGGCATGGTCACCATGACCACGCAGTGGCAGAGCGAGTTCGAGTTGCACGCCCGCGCGATCCTGGGCCTGCCGGTCAACACGGCGCTGAAGAGCCCGGGCGCAAGTGCAGTCATTTACGGGGGTGTCGAAGCCACCGGAATTGCCTACGATGGTCTCGACGAAGCCCTGCGCGTGCCCCAGACCGACGTCCGCCTGTTCGGCAAGCCCGAGAGCTTCGAGAAGCGCCGGATGGGCGTCGCGCTCGCGTACGACGCCGATGTGGAAGTGGCTCGCCGGCGGGCCAAGGAGGCTGCGTCGAAGGTGCGTCCGCGCAAAGGCTGACGCGTCCGGGGGAAGGGGACAGGCGCGCCGCCGTGCGCTTGTCCTACAGACGGTCCCAAACGCGGCCGACAGTGGTGAAGCAGGGGGTGAACGATAGTTTGGTCACGCTCCGGGGCAATTGGCATGTGCCACGTGTCCGACAGGAGTTCCATACTCACCCTCACTGTCGTCGTCGAGGTCACCATGAACACCATGCTGGCGCCCAGGATCGGCTTCCCCCTCCTCCCGAGGGATGTCTGGGCTGTTGCCGGTGGTGTGCTGGTCCTCCTGGCCGCCGTCTCCCTCGCCCCCGACACCGCGTACGCGCAGGACGTGGCCGCCATCCCGGCGGCCGGTGGCGAAACGATGAACTCCCTGCTCGGGCGCATCGCCCCGGCCACCCTGGCTGCCGCCCCCCGCCTCACCGTCGAGCACGAACGCGTGCTCGACGACGAACGCGCGCCCTCCAGCCGCACCGGCCTCGACGCCTACGGCCGTCCGCTCGTCGAACTCGGCGGGGTGACCTACCGCTGGTGGGTCAACCGCGGCGCCTCCAACTTCGGGGTCGGGCTGGGGGCGATGGGCTACGTCGTGCCGCCCACCGAACCCGGTGGTGCCCGGTCGCTCGCCTACAGCAGTTCGGTGCTCACCCTCGGCTGGCGCTACCAGGTGGACGACCACTCGACCCTCTTCGCCGACGCCTCCGGCGCCCGCCGCTTCGACGCCGACACGAACGACCGCTACAGCGGGAAGGTGGGGGTCGCCTGGAAAGCCCGCAGCAACAAGTTCGGCCTCGACGGCGCCTCCCGCAGCGTGGCCTTCCAGCTCGACTCGGGCTACAAGATGTCGCTCCGGGTGCGCCGCAACGGCGTCGGCCTGTACGTCAAGGGCCAGTTCTGACGGCCCCACCCGCGCGGATCCTCCCGCGCGTCACTTTGTCACGTTGCCCGCCGCGGGTGCCCATTCGCGGGCGTTCACTCCGGCACGGCGGCTGCTACTGTTCGCCCCATGCGTTCCCGTCGGCCAAGGGGCCTCGGCGCGCGAATAACAAATGGGGTGGTCAGATGAATCTGGCGTGGATGATCTCGGCGGGCACCGCCGCCGGGCTGGGAATGATCGTGGGCGGCGCCATCGCATGGCAGTGGTGCGCCAGCCGTGCGATGAAACGCCAGCGACGGCTCGTCGCCACCGCGCGGGAGCAGTACGCCACGGGCACGCAGGGACTGCGCGCCACCAATGCCCGCCTCCAGGCCTCGCTCGACCAGGAAAAGCTGGCCATCCAGGGGCGCCTCGCGGCCGCGGCGGCCGATCACCGCGCCGAACTGGTGCGGCTCGAGGGCCAGTTGCGCTTCGCCTATGCGGAGATCGACCGTCTTCAGGCGCGCGGCGCCGGTGACGCCGCGCCGGGCGCACCCACCGATGCCCACGGGTTTGCCCTCACCCGGCCGTTCGAGCGCTGAACCGGTCCTGCCACCGGGCACGCCCGTGTGGCAAACACCCCGCTTTGGGGGCATGAAGTTCTCGGCCGGGGGCAGGGGGCTTTCGTAGAATCGATGGTTTGGAGCCAACGGGTGGAGTGGTGCCGCGTCCGACGCGGAATTCCGATGGACTGACGGGCACACGATCCCGCAGCCTCCCCCCGACACACCGTGAACCTCGAATTCGCCATCCCGTCATGGGCCGCCTGCGGTCCTGGTCTGTCGACGCCCGCCGATTGGCGCGCGTGGGCGGCTGCGCCCTGCGTGCCGGGCGGTGAACCGCGCCCCGACCTGTCCCAGGTGCCCGCGATGGTGCGGCGCCGTCTGAACGCGCTCGGCCGCACGGCGCTGCAGCCGGCGTTCGACGTGCACACGCCGGCACCCGACGTGCCCGTGGTGTTCGCCTCGCGGTACGGCGACGCCTCCCGCGCGCTCGACCTGCTCGCCGAACTCGTCCGCGGCGAGGCGTTGTCGCCCACGTCGTTCGGCCTGTCCGTGCACAACGCCATCGGCGCGATGTACTCCATCATCCGGGGCGACCGCAGCAACTACCTGTCCGTGGCCGCCGGCCCCGGCACGGCGGCGGCCGGCCTCGTCGAGGCCGCGGGCCTGTTGGCCGATGGCGCGCCCGAGGTGCTGGTGGTGTGCTGCGACGCCCCGCTGCCCGGTGGCTACGCCGCGTTCGAGGACGGGCCGGCCGCGCTCTACGCCTGGGCGTGGCGGGTCACCGCCCCGGTGGCCGGGCAGGTGCGCTACTCGCTGACCGCCGAGCCGGCGGAGGCCCCGGCGGAGCCCGCGGAACTGCCCTTCGGCCTCGACGTGATGCGGTTCGTCGCCGCCGATGCCCCGAGCCTCACCCGCGCGGCCTCGGGCACGGCCTGGACCTGGCGGCGCCACGATGCTTGAGCGCCTCGAACGCGTGTGGCGCATCGTCGCCACCGGCCTGTGTTTCACCACCTTCGGGCTGGGCGGGCTGGCGCTGCGCGTGCTGGTGTTCCCCTGCGTGCGCTGGTCCACCCGCGACCCCGAGCGGCGTGCGGTGCGGGTCAAGGCCATCATCCGTGCCACGTTCCGCCTGTTCGTCGCGATGATGCGCCGGGTGGGGGTGCTGAGCCTCGAGATCCACGGGCTCGAGAAACTGCAGGGCGGCGGCCGGCTGATCGTTGCCAACCATCCGTCGCTGGTGGACGTTGTGTTCCTCATGTCCTGCATCGACCGCGCCGACTGCATCGTGAAGAGTTCGCTCGCGCGCAACCCCTTCACGCGCGGCCCCGTGGTCGCGGCCGGCTTCCTCTGCAACGACGAAGGCGCAGGCCTCGTGGAAGACTGCGTCGCCTCGGTGCGCCGCGGCAACAACCTCATCATCTTCCCCGAGGGCTCGCGCACGCCGCTGCCCGGCACGCCGCCGCTGCCGCTGCAGCGCGGCGCCGCCAACATCGCCGTGCGAGGCGAGATCGACATCACTCCGGTGCGCATCCGCTGCCATCCGCCCATGCTGGCCAAGGGCGTGCCGTGGTACCGCGTACCGCCCCGTCGCGGGCACTTCGTCATCGAGGTGTGCGACGACATTCCCGTGGCCCCGTTCCTGCAGGCCCGCAGCGCCGCCATCGCCACCCGCGAGCTCACTGCGCACCTGACCGACTACTTTTCCCTGGAGATCCGCCGTGCCGTCACTTGAACTCGAGCTCAAGGAGCTGATCATCTCCTCGCTCGCGCTGGAAGACATCCGTCCCGAGGACATCGATTCCGACGCCGCCCTGTTCGTCGAAGGCCTCGGCCTCGACTCGATCGATGCCCTTGAACTGGGCCTGGCGCTGCAAAAGCGCTACGGTGTGCACATGTCGGCCGACTCGGCCGAGACCCGCAAGCATTTCGCCAACGTCAAGGCGCTCGCCGCATTCGTCGCCGCGAACCGCAAGCCCGCCCAACCGACCTGAACCCGATCCACCGCTCGCCCCGGGCCGCCATCATGACCAAAGACGACATCTACCAACGGATCGTCTCCATCCTCCACGAGACGTTCGACATCGCGCCCGAGCGCATCTCGCCCACGTCCACGCTCAACGGCGACCTCGACATCGACAGCATCGACGCGGTCGACCTCATCGTGCAGCTCAAGCCGCTCGTGGGCAAACGCCTGCAGCCCGACGCGTTCAAGTCGGTGCGCACCGTGCAGGACGTGGTCGACGCGCTCCACCAGTTGGTCCACGACCCCGCGGCCTGAGTCCGGCCGCCACCGACATGACCTTTCGTCCGCTGACCGTGCTGTTGGGCGCGGTCACGCTTGCCTACCCGTTCCTCGTCTACGCCGGCATCGCCCACCTCCAGCCCCAGTGGCTCGCGCTGCTGCTCGGCGGTGTCGCGCTGCTGCGCGCGCTGGCGTCCCGCACGGCGTTCTGGTGGGTCGCGGCCGCGGGCGCCGGCGTGCTGGCCGCCCTCGGCTTCGCGGGCAACAGCCTGCTGCCGCTCAAGCTCTACCCGCTGCTCGTCAACGCCGTGTTCCTCGCCGTCTTCGCGATCAGCCTCGTGCGCCCGCCGTCGGCCATCGAACGTTTCGCGCGCCTCACCGAACCCGACCTGCCGCCCGAGGGCGTGGCCTACACGCGCCGGGTGACCCAGGTGTGGTGCGGCTTCTTCGTGCTCAACGGGCTGATCTCCCTCGCCACCGCGCTGTGGGCATCGAACGCCGTCTGGGCGCTCTACAACGGGCTGATCAGCTACGGGCTGATGGGGCTGCTGTTCGCGGGCGAATGGCTCGTGCGGCGGCGGGTGCGCGCCCGCGTGCATGCGGAGGCCGCCCATGGCTGAGTGGCTGCCGCTGACCGAAGTCGCGTCGGCGCCGGGGCTCGGCACCCGGGCCGTGGTGCGGATGGACGGCGCCGTGCTCGACCGCACGCGTTTCCTCACCGAGGTGGCCGCCTGGCGCGCTGCGTTCGAGGCCGTGGCCGGCCCGCGCGTCGCCCTGTACTTCGACGACACCTGGACCTTCGCCTGCGCCCTGTACGGCGCGTGGCACGCCGGCAAACACGTGTCCCTGCCGGGCGACACCCAGCCCGCCACGCTGCAGCGCGTGCTGCCGGGCGTGGACGCCTGCGCCGGTGAACTGCCCGGCGCCCTCGGGCCCCGCGAGGGGGCCGCGGTGACGCCACTCTCCCCGCTCGACGCGCGGCGCACCGGCCTCGTCGTGCACACGTCGGGCTCCAGCGGCGAGCCGGTCGAGATCGCCAAGTCGCTCGCCCAGCTCGACGCCGAGATGGACACCTTGCAGGCCGCCTTCGGCGCGCAGCTGGCCGCGCGCGACGGCGCGGAGGTGTTCGCCACGGTGTCGCACCAGCACATCTACGGGCTGCTGTTCCATGCGCTGTGGCCGCTGGCCTCGGGCCGCGTGCTCGTGGCGCGCCGGCTGCAGTACCCCGAGGAGATGGCCGCGCAGTTGGGCGGCCCGTCCGTGCTGGTCACGAGCCCCGCGCACCTGAAGCGCCTGCCCGAGACGCTCGACTGGACCGCCGCACGCGCCGGCCTGCTCGCCGTGTTCTCGTCGGGTGGCCCGCTGCCTCCCGAGGCCGCGGCCACGGCCCTCGACCTGCTGGGCCATTCGCCCACCGAGGTGTACGGCAGTTCCGAGACCGGCGGCATCGCCTGGCGCCGCCGCGCCGAACACGGCGACCGCTGGACCCCGCTGCCCGGCATCGCCTGGCGCGCCGGCGACGAGGGCCAGCTCAGCGTGCGGTCGCGCCACCTGCCCGACGACGCCTGGTTCGAGACGGCCGACCGCGTGGCCGCCGATGGCGACGGCTTCGTGCTGCGCGGCCGGGCCGACCGCATCGTGAAGATCGAAGAGAAGCGGGTGTCGCTGACCGCGATGGAGCAGGCGCTGCTCGCCGGCGGCGACCTCGCCGAGGCGCGCGTGATCGAGCTGCCCGGTGACACCGGCCCGCGCCTCGCCGTGGTGGGTGTGCCCACGCCGGCCGGAAGCGCCCGCCTCGCCGAAGGCAAGCGGGTGCTCAACGAACGGCTGCGCGCCCAGTTGCTGCAGGTGGTCGAGCGTGTGGTGCTCCCGCGCCGCTTCCGCTACCTCGACCGCCTGCCCGCGAACGCGCAGGGCAAGACGCCGCTCGCCACGCTGCAGGCGCTGTTCCGCCCCGTGCGGCCCGAGCCCCAGTGGCTCGAACGTGGCGAGCTGAAGGCCGTCGCGCGGCTGCCCATCGACCCCGAACTGCTCGTGTTCGACGGGCACTTCCCCGCCGTGCCCATCCTGCCCGGTGTCGCGCAACTCGACTGGGCCGTCGGGTTCGCCCGCGAGTGTTTCGCGATGCCGCCCCGCTTCCTGCGCATGGACGTCCTCAAGTTCCAGAGTCCGGTGCGCCCGGGCATGCTGCTCACGCTGACGCTCACCTGGCGTCCGGAGACCGGTTCGCTCGCGTTCACCTACACGTCCGACGCCGGCCCGCACGCGAGCGGCGCCGTCGTCTTCGGAGCCGCCGATGCCTGAGGCCGTGCCGTACCGTCCGGTGGTCGTGATCCCGGTCTACAACCATCCCGCCACGATCGGCACGATGGTGGCCGCGGTGCGCGACCATGGCCTGCCGTGTGTGCTGGTGGACGACGGCAGCGAACCGGGCTGCGCGGCCGTGCTCGACACGCTGGCCGCCTCGGGCCCCGACGTGGCGCTCGTGCGCCTGCCCGTCAACCAGGGCAAGGGCGGCGCGATGATGGCCGGCCTGCGCGAGGCGCTGCGCCGCGGCCACACGCACGCGCTGCAGATCGACGCCGACGGGCAGCACGCCACGGCCGACATCCCGACCTTCATCGCCCTGTCGAAGGCCTCGCCCGACGCGCTGATCTGCGGCACGCCGGTGTACGACCGCTCGGTGCCGAAGGGCCGCCTGTACGGCCGGTACCTCACGCACGTGTGGGTGTGGATCAACACGCTGTCGCTCGACATCCGCGATTCGATGTGCGGCTTCCGCGTCTACCCGCTCGGGTCCACCGTGGCCGTGCTCGACAGCGCGCGCATCGGCCGCCGGATGGACTTCGACTCCGAGATCCTCGTGCGCCTGCACTGGCGCGGCGTGCCGTTCGTGCACCAGCCCACGGCGGTGACGTACCCGCAGGACGGCATCTCGCACTTCCGCGGTCTCGAGGACAACGTGCTGATCTCGCGCATGCACGCCCGGCTCTTCTTCGGCATGCTGCTGCGCCTGCCGGTACTGCTCTGGCGCAAGGTGGCCGCATGAAACCCGTGCACTGGGCCGACCTCGGCGAGAGCACCTTCGTGGTCGGCCTGCGGTTCCTCGTGGCCGTGTACCGCCTGTTCGGGCGCGTGCCCTTCCTGCTGGTGCTGTACCCCGTCGTCTTCTACTACCGCGTGCGCCGCGGCGTGGCGCGCCACGCATCGATGGAGTACCTGCGGCGCCTGCAGGCCACGCACGGCAGCCTCGGGCAGGAACCCACGTGGCGCCACGGCCTGCGGCACTTCCTGTCGTTCGCGGACACGCTGCTCGACAAGACCCTCGCGATGAGCGGCCGCTACCGCTTCGAGAACATCCGCTTCGACGGGGTCGAGGCCATCCTCGAACTCACGAAGCGCGGCCAGGGCGCCGTGTTCGTCACGGCCCACATGGGCTGCCTCGAGATGTGCCAGGCGGCCATCAACCGCACGCGCCGCATCCGCCTCAACGTGCTGGTGCACACGGCCCACGCCGAGCAGTTCAACCGCCTGCTGGGCCGGCTCGACCCCGACGGGGCGGTGCGCCTGATCCAGGTCACCGAGATCACGCCGGCCACCGCGGTGCTGCTGTCCGAGTGTGTCGCGCGTGGCGAGTTCGTCGCCATCGCGGGCGACCGCGTGCCGGTGGGCGGCGGGCGCACCGTGCGCGTGCCGTTCCTCGGCGCCGAGGCCGAGTGGCCCGTGGGCCCGTACGTGCTCGCCGCGCTGCTCAAGTGCCCGCTGTTCCTGATGGCCTGCTTGCGCGAAGGCGACGGCCACACCCTCCACTTCGACCGGCTGGCCGACGAGGTGGTGCTGCCGCGGCGCTCGCGCGACGAAGTGTTCGCCACGCTGGCCGGGCAGTACGCGCAACGGATCGAAACGTTGCTGGCGCGATCGCCCTACGAGTGGTTCAATTTTTTCCCGTTCTGGGCCCAACGATGACACGTTCCACCTCCGACCTTCCCACCGTGCTGTTCGACGGGAGCCGCCTCGGCCTCGACGACATCGCCGCGCTGTCGGAGCGCCGCGCGCGCGCCGTGCTGTCGCGCGAGCCCGCGTTCATCGCCCGCATCGCCCGTGGTGCCGACTTCCTCGACCGCCTGCTGAAGGAAGACGGCGTGGTCTACGGCGTCACCACGGGCTACGGCGACTCGTGCACCGTCACCATCCCGCCCGACCTCGTGGCCGAGCTGCCGCACCATCTCTACACGTACCACGGCTGTGGTGCCGGCCGCTTCCTCACGGCCGAGGAGACCCGCGCCGTGCTGGCCGTGCGGCTGGCCTCGCTGGCGCAGGGCATGTCCGGGGTCAGCGTCGCGTTGCTCTCGCAGCTCGAAGCACTGCTCGTGAACGACGTGCTGCCGCTGATTCCCGCCGAAGGCTCGGTGGGTGCGAGCGGTGACCTCACGCCGCTGTCGTACGTGGCCGCCGTGCTGTGTGGCGAACGCGACGTGCTGTACCAGGGCCGAACCCGCCCGGCCGGCGAGGTGCTCGCCGAACTGGGCATCGCGCCGCTGCGCCTGCGGCCGAAGGAAGGCCTGGCCATCATGAACGGTACCGCCGTGATGACCGCGCTCGCGTGCCTCGCCTTCCGCCGCGCCGACCGTGTCGCGCGCCTCGCCACCCGGCTCACCGCCTGCAACGTGGTGGCCAGCAGCGGCAACGCCCACCACTTCGACGAGACGCTGTTCTCGGTGAAACCCCACGCCGGCCAGCAGCGTGTGGCCGCCCGCCTGCGCGCCGACCTCGACACCGGCGCCACGGCGCGCCCCAGCCGCAACGAACAGCGCCTGCAGGACCGCTACTCGCTGCGCTGCGCCCCGCACGTGATCGGCGTGCTCGAAGACGCGCTGCCGTTCTTCCGCTCGCTGATCGACAACGAACTCAACAGCGCGAACGACAACCCCATCATCGACGCCGAAGGCGAACGGGTGCTGCACGGCGGTCACTTCTACGGCGGCCACATCGCCTTCGCGATGGACGGGCTGAAGAACGCGGTCGCCAACGTGGCCGACCTGCTCGACCGCCAGATGGCCCTGCTCGTCGACACCCGCTACAACCACGGCCTGCCGTCGAACCTGTCGGGCGCCACCGGGCCCCGCGCGGCCATCAACCACGGCCTGAAGGCGCTGCAGATCAGCGTGTCGGCGTGGACGGCCGAGGCGCTGAAGCAGACCATGCCGGCGTCCGTGTTCTCGCGCTCCACCGAGTGCCACAACCAGGACAAGGTCAGCATGGGCACCATCGCCGCCCGCGACTGCCTGCGCGTGCTCGACCTGACGGACCAGGTGCTCGCCGCGATGCTGATCACCGCGCGCCAGGGCTTGGCGCTGCGCCGCCGCGCCGACCCGTCGCTCGCCGTGCCGGCGGCGCTGGCGGTGTTCGAAGCCGACCTGTCCGACCGTGTGCCGCTGGTCGTCGAGGACCGTGCGCTCGACCGCGACCTGCAGGCGATGCTGGCGGCGCGTGACGAACCGGTGTGGAACCCGCACGCATGAGCGCCGCCCGGCCGCCCGAAGGCGCTCGCACCGCAGCCCGAGAGGGCGAAGGTACGCCAATGAACGCCCCCGACCTCACGTACGAACACGTCCTCCGTCCGGAGTTCTACGACGTCGACCCGATGGACATCGTGTGGCACGGGAACTACGTGAAGTTCCTCGAAGCCGCGCGCTCGGCCATGCTCGAATCGTTCGGGTACGGCTACCGCGACATGCGCGACTCGGGCTACGCCTGGCCCATCGTCGACCTGCGCCTCAAGTACGTCGGTTCGGCCGTGTTCGGCGAACCCATCGTCGTGCGCTGCGAGATCGTCGAGTGGGAGAACCGCCTGCGCATCGAGTACGTGATCCGCGACCAGGCCACCGGCCGCAAGCTCACCACGGGCTACACGATCCAGGTGGCCGTCGACATCGCGACGCGCGAGATGTGTTTCGTGTGCCCGCCGGTGCTGTGGGAGCGGCTGGGGGTGGACGCGTGAACCGCCGCCACCTGATCGCCGCCGCGCTGGCCGCGGCCATGGCGCCCGCCTTTGCGGCCGGCAACGACGTCCTCGCCCAGGTGCGCCAGCGCCTGGCCGACGCGCCCGTGCTCAAGGGCGCGTTCGAGCAGCGCAAGACCGTCAAGGGCTTCCGCAACCCGCTCGTGTCCCGCGGCGACTTCCTCGTCGCGCGCGAGCGCGGCGTGGTGTGGGCCACGCGGGAGCCGTTCGCGTCGCAGTTGATCGTCACGCGCGACCGGCTGCTGTCGAAGCAGGCCGATGGCTCCGTCAACACACGGGTCGATGCGGCCCACGAGCCGGGCATCCGCGCCGTCAACGAGATGCTGTTCGCGCTGATGGCCGCCGACCTCGCCGCGCTGTCGGCCCGCTTCGAGATCGACGGCGCGCTGCAGGGCAAGGACGGCTGGCGCCTCGCGCTCAAGCCCCGCGAGGCGGCACTCGCGCAATGGGTGGCCCGCATCGAGCTCGAGGGCGACCGTTTCGTGCGCAAGGTGCGCTTCACCGAAGCGGGTGGTGACAGCAGCGAGATCGTGCTGTCCGGCCACGTCACCGCCGCGGCCCTGACCCGCGACGATGCAGCCCGCTTCGACTGACCGCCGCGCCTGGGCGGCAGCCGCGCTGCTGTGGCTGGCCTGCGTGCTGGCCGTGGCGGCACACCAGTGGCACTTCTGGCGGCACACGTCGATCGACACCGACGTGCTGGCGCTGCTGCCCGAGAACGAACACGAACCCGAGATCACCGAGGCCACGCGCCGCCTGGCCGACCGCGCGCAGCGGCAGGTCATCGTGCTGCTGGGCGCGTCCGACTGGCCCACGGCGAAGGCCGCCGCGGCCGCGTGGCGCCAGGCGCTGCCCGCGTCCACGCTGAAGCCGGCACCGGGTCTCGACGGCGGCAGCCTCGGCCGTGCCGTCGACTTCTACCGACCGTGGCGCGACCGGCTGCTGACGGCCGACCAGCGCGCCGATCTCACCCGCCAGCCCACGGCCACCTGGGTCGACAAGGCCCTCGCCACGCTGTACCAGCCGGCGGCCGGCCTGCGCCTGTCCGATTGGGCGGCCGACCCGCTCGCGCTGTGGAGCCGCTGGTGGACCGACCGCGCGGCCGACACGAAGCTGCGCCCGCGCGACGGCGAGCTGTGGGTCTCGGCCGAGGGCCGCGAGTGGATCGCGCTGCCGTACGAGGTCAGCGGCTCGGCGTTCGCGCTCGACGGCGAGGCCGTGCTGGGCCGCGCGCTCGGCGCGGCCGATGCCGCGGCGCGGGCCGTGGCGCCGCAGGTCGCGCTGCTGCGCGCCGGCGTGCCGCTGCACGGCGAGGCCGCGGCCGTCCAGGCGAACCAGGAGATCAACACCATCGGCTGGGGATCGCTCGCCGCCGTGCTGCTGCTCGTGTGGCTCGCGTTCCGTTCGCTGCGGCCCATCGTGCTCGTGGCGCTGTCGCTCGGCGTCGGCGTGGCCGCGGCACTGTCCGTCACCGTGTGGTGGTTCGGCCAGGTCCACCTGATCACGCTCGTGTTCGGCGCCAGCCTCGTGGGCGTGGCGGAGGACTACGGCATCCACTACTTCGCCTCGCGCCAGGGGCACCCCGACGCCGCACCGCGCTCGCTGATGCGCCAGCTGCTGCCGGGGCTCGCGCTCGCGTTGTCCACCAGCGTGCTCGCGTACCTCACGCTGGGACTGGCGCCGTTCCCCGGCCTGCGGCAGATGGCCGTGTTCTCGGCCGTGGGCCTCACCGCCGCGTTCCTCACCGCCGCGTGCTGGTTCCCGTGGCTCGACCGCGGCGCCGTGCGGCCCACGCGCTTCGCCGCCCAGGTGGCAGCCAGCCTCGACCGCTGGCCGCGCCTCGGGTGGTCGCCGCGCGAGCTGCTGCTGTATGCGGTGGTGCTGGCGCTGTGCGCCGGCGGCTGGTGGCGGCTGCACACGAACGACGACATCCGCCAGCTGCAGGGCTCGCCTGCCGCGCTGATGCAGTCGCAGCGCGACGTGGGCCGCCTGCTCGGCGTGCCGAGCCCGGCGCAGTTCTACCTCGTGCGCGGGGCCGACGCCGAGTCGGTGCTGGCCCGCGAGGAGGCGCTGAAGGCGCGGCTCGACGCCCTCGTGCGCGACGGGCGGCTCGCGGGCTACCGCGCGGTGTCCGACTGGGTGCCGTCGGCCGCGCGCCAGGCCGCCGACGCGGCGCTCACCGCGAAGGTCGAAGGCGAGGTGGTCACCGCGGTCAACGCGCGGCTGGGCGAAGCGCTGCAGCGGCCGGTGTTCGATGCCGCGCCGCTGACGCTCGACCGCTGGCTGGCCGATCCCGTGTCCGCGCCGTCACGCGACCTGTGGCTCGGCCCGGTGCGCGGCGGCGTGGCCAGCGTGGTGATGGTGCGCGGCCTGCACGACCCGGCGCTGCTGCCGCAGCTGGCCGCGCTGTCCGACGGGCTCGAGGGCGTGCGCTGGGTCGACAAGACGGCCGAGGTGTCCGACCTGCTGGGACGCTACCGCGCCGCGATGACGTGGCTGCTGGTGCTGGGCCACGTGGCGGTGTTCGTGCTGCTGTGGTGGCGCCTTCGCGGCCGCGCATGGCGCGCGTCGCTGCCGGCGGTGATCGCGAGCGGTCTCGCGGTGGCGATCCTCGGGTACATGGGGCAGCCGTTCCAGCTCTTCACCGTGCTGGCCCTCGTGTTGCTGCTGGGCATCGGGGTCGACTACGGCATCTTCCTGCTGGAGCACGACGGCGATCCGTCGGCCTGGCTGGCGGTGGTGCTCGGTGCGGCGAGCACGTGGCTGTCGTTCGGGTTGCTGGGCTTGTCGGCCACCCCCGCGTTGCGGGCGTTCGGGCTGACCTTGCTGTTCGGTGTGCTGCTGGTGTGGATGCTGGCGCCGTTGTTCCGGCCGCCAGCCGGTGATGGAGTCAGTGGCCACCCCGGATCCGCACCGCCGGCATCGCCACCTCGCGGCCCATGACGGCCCGCGCATAGAGGTACTCGCGGCGGTCGCGGTCGCTCAGTCCGTCCATGTCCACGTGGCCTTCGGCATCGCACGGGAACGCGAACACCTCGCCTTCGGGCACCAGGGGCTGGAACCGGAGTTCGTAGCGGCACGGGTTCATCGACGAGGTGTTCATGGTCTTGCTCCTGCGGGGGCCACGATCGATTGCGGCCTTGGATCAAGCGTAGGTGTCGCCCCGGGTTGCTGCCATGCCCCATTTGTGGGAGGTGGATGGTGAATATGACCTATGGCACGTCCCACCTTGGAGCCTGGGCGGCAGAGAGAAGGGCTCGCGTTGGGCCTGAAAGGGGCCGCCGGATAGGCGCAAAGCGGAATCGGGGACCTCCCCGGTGAGCATTTGCAACGACGCCGGCGGCCCCTTTCAGGCCCAACCCTCCGGGCCGGGGCGATTCGCGGTGCCATCCGTCGTTGCCGACTCGTTGTGTGGCTGGCCACACGGCCTCGTCGGCGCCTCGACTGGCACCGCGACTCGCCCCGGCGCGAGCCCTTCTCTCCGCCGCCCAGGCTCCAAGGGTACGGATGCCCGGTTCAAGGGGGTGTCCCGCCCCTTGACGCGGCGGCGCCTCTCGACAGGTCCACTCGCCGGAGGCACAGCAACCCGCCCACGAAGAACACCGCCGTCACCGCCATCGAGATGCGGTGGTTGCCCGAGGTGACCAGCGTGAAGAGCCCGTACGTGACAGGCCCGATGACCGCGGCCAGGCGGGTCGCGAACGTCCACAGCGCGAAGAACTCGGCACGCCGGTCCTCCGGCGTGAAGAGGCCCACCATCGCACGCCCGGCCGACTGGCTCGACCCCATGCACAGGCCCGCGACCACCGCGGCGATCCAGAACAGCACCGGCCCGGTCGAGGCGACGGCCAGGCCCGTCATCACGAGCCAGCCCACCAGCGTGACTTGCAGCGCGGGCTTGTGCCCGATGCGGTCCTGCCAGTAGCCGAACGCGAACGCGCCGACCGCCGACGCGATGTTGACGAGGAAGACCAGCAGCATCGTGTCGGTGTCGGTGAAGCCGATGGCTTCCTTCGCGTACACCGCCGCGAGCGTGATGACGATCGAGATGCCCGCCTGGTAGCTGGTGCTGCACGCGAGGAACCACACGTAGTCGCGGTAGCGGCGCGCGTGCTGCCAGGTGGCCGCCAGGCGACGCAGCGACGCGCCGATGCCGCCGTCGTCCTTCGCCGCCGCGGCGGCGGCCGGCACGGCCCGCTCGCGCAGCAGCAGGAACGTGGCGAGTGACGCGGCCGCGTACACACCCGCCGTGATCAGCATCGTCACCGGCACGTACGACGTGGCCGGCACGCCGCGCGCCGACGCCGACAGCACGTAGGCGAGCGACAGGCCCAGCGCCAGCATGCCACCCACGTAGCCGAGACTCCAGCCCCAGCCGGACACGCGGCCCATCGAATCGGAGCGCGCGAGTTCGGGCAGGAAGGCCGCGACCAGCGATTCGCCGTACGAATACGCCACGTTCGAGGCGATGACCGCGGCCACCGCCAGCCACAGGCTGCCCGGGCCGGCGAGCGCGAGGGCGCAGGTGCCGAGCACGCAGGTGACCGTGGTCAGGCCGAGCAGGCGCTTCTTCGCGCCGCGCAGGTCGGCCCAGGCGCCCAGCGCCGGCAGCGTCAGCATCACGACGAGGCTCGACGCGGCGATGGTCAGCGTCCACGCCAGCGTGGCCCACGACGCCCCGCCCGCCACCACCGAGACGAAGTACGCGTTGAACACGGCGGTGAGCACGACGGTCGTGTACCCCGAGTTCGCGAAGTCGTACATGGCCCAGCCGAAGACCTCGCGCTTGCGCACGCCGTCGTTCAGCGCGTTCTGGGGGAAGAGCGTCATGCGGGGCAGTGTAGCCAGCGGGGATGTCACCCCGGCGAAGGCCGGGGCCCTGGGCGGATGCCGGAGGTCCCGGCCTCCGCCGGGATGACATTTTCGAGGAGGGCTGCACAATGGGCCATGGCTTCCTCCAACGTGACGTCCCCGCAGTTCGGGCACCTGCGTGCCCACCAGTTCGCCGGCCTGTCGCCGGGTCCCCGTCTGATCGTGCTGGGGGGTGTCCACGGCAACGAGGTGTGCGGCACGCTCGCGATCCGCCGGCTGCTCGGCGAACTCGAACGCGGCGAACGGGCCGTCTCGCGCGGGCTGCTGACGCTGGTGCCCGCCGCCAACCCGCTCGCGGGCGCCCGCGGCCATCGCGAAGGCGAGCGCAACCTCAACCGCCGCCTCGTGCCCCGCGCCGACCCGGTCGACTACGAGGATCACGTCGCCAACGTGCTGTGCCCGATGCTCGCCGCCCACGACGTGCTGCTCGACCTGCATTCCTTCCACACCGCCGGCCGCCCGTTCGCGATGATCGGCCCGCCGGACAACACCGGGTCGCTCGAACCCTTCGCCCATGCCGACGCGGAGACCCGCCTCGCGCTGCACCTGGGCCCCACGCGGCTGGTGGAGGGCTGGCTCGAGACGTACGCGAAGGGTGTGGTGCGCCGCGGCCCGGGAGCCGACGCCCTGTACGGCGTGGGCACCACCGAGTACATGCGCTCGCAGGGCGGCTACGGCATCACGCTCGAATGCGGCCAGCACGAGGACCCGCAGGCGCCCGAGGTGGCGTACCGGGCGATCGTGCAGACCCTCGCGCTGCTGGGCCTGACGGGCGACACCCCGGCGCCGCCGGCCCCGGGCTTCCAGCTGCTGACGCTCGTCGACGTGGTGGACCGGCAGCACCCCGACGACCGCTTCGTGCGGGACTGGTCCAGCTTCGACCCGGTGGCGGCCGGCGAGCCGATCGGCGTGCGCCATGACGGCACGACCGTGACGGCCCCGGCCGACGGCCACGTGGTGTTCCCCAACCCGCGCGCCGTGCCCGGGGCCGAATGGTTCTACTTCGCCCGCCCCGGGCAGCGTGCACAAATCCCCGCGAAATCAACCTAGGGGGCGATACCCCTGCAAGGGTGACAGGAACCTCCTGCGCGATGGGCGAAAATCGCGGTTTGTTTTTTCGGGCGTGGGGCATGAGCGAGGGGTTTTCGGCCGATTCGACGATCGACTGGGCGGCAGTGGAACTGCCGGATGCCTGGCCGGATCGGCTCGACTGGAAACATCCGCTCACAGGCCTGCGCCTGATGCGCCAGGCCCTGGGCCACTCGCGCGCCCGCGTCCAGCTGCCCGACGGGCTGCCCGGCGCCGACGGCATTGCGAAGTACATCCTCCAGGAATTTCACAACCTGCCCAACGGCAACTACTCCAAGCGCATCAGCGCGGGGTACGCCCGCGGCTTCGACCGCGTGATGATCGGCAGCATGACGGGCGGCCGCGCCCGCATCGTCCAGGCGCTGGCCGGTGCGCGGCAGGTCGTCGACCTCGGTTGTGGCGGCGGGCACACCGCCGCGGCGCTGAAGGCCGCAGGCATTCCCGAGGTGGTCGGCATCGACCCGTCGCCCTACCTGCTGCAGTTCGCCGCGAAGACCTACCCCGGCGTGCGCTGGCGGCAGGGGCTGGCCGAACGCACGGGCCTGCCCGACGCCTCGGTGGACGCGGTCGCCATGTGTTTCCTGCTGCACGAGGTGCCGCCGCGGTACCTGCTGCAGATCCTGGCCGAGGTGCGCCGCATCCTGCGCCCGGGCGGCCGCCTCGCGGTGCTCGAACCGTCGCCCGAACAGTGGCGCCTGTCCGTGTGGCGGGTGTTCCGCCGCTACGGCTGGCGCGGCCTCTACTTCAAGTGGCTGTCCCAGCGCGCCTTCGAACCCTTCCTCGAACCCTGGCACAAGCAGGACTTCGGCACGCGCCTCGCGGAACACGGCTTCCGCGTCGAGTCCGACGACAGCGGGTGCCCCTTCCGGTTCGTGCTGGCCGTCCGCGACGACGGCCCGCCGGCCTCTCCCTGAACCTCTCTCCCACGGTCCTCCGTCCCATGTCCACTCCCACCGAAACCACCGACATCCTCATCATCGGCGCCGGCCCGGCCGGCGCGGTCGCCGCGGGCCTGCTGCGCAAGCAGGGGCGCCGGGTGCTGGTCGTCGAACGTGAGCAGTTCCCACGCTTTTCCATCGGCGAGAGCCTGCTGCCGCAGAGCATGGAGTACATCGAGGCGGCCGGCATGCTGCAGGCCGTGGTCGAAGCCGGCTTCCAGTACAAGAACGGCGCGGCCTTCGCCCGCAACGGCCAGTACACCGACTTCGACTTCCGCGACAAGTTCTCGCCCGGCTGGGGCAGCACGTACCAGGTGCAGCGCGCCACCTTCGACAAGGTGCTGGCCGACGCCGCCGAACGGGCCGGCGCCGAGATCCGCTACCGCCACGAGGTGGTCGAGGCCGACGTGTCGGGAGCGAAGCCGCGCGTGACGGTCAAGGACACCGAGGGCCGCGTCCACGTGATCGAGGCGAACTTCCTGCTGGACGCCAGCGGCTTCGGGCGCATCCTGCCCCGCCTGCTCAAGCTCGAGCGGCCGTCCGACTTCCCGGTGCGCGGCGCCATCTTCACCCACGTGGAAGACCGCATCCCGCCGGGCGGCTCGTTCGACCGCCAGAAGATCCGCGTCACCGTGCACCCGAAGTTCCCGGACGTGTGGTTCTGGACCATCCCGTTCTCCAACGGCCGCTGCTCGCTGGGTGTGGTGGCCCACAACGAGTTCCTGGCCAAGTACCCGGGCAACGAAACCGAACGCCTGAAGGCCATCGTGTCGGAAGACCCCGAGCTGTCGGCGCTGCTGGGCAACGCCGTGTGGGACACGCCCGCGCGCACCATCGTCGGCTACGCCTCGAACGTCACGTCGCTGTGGGGCAACCGCTTCGCGCTGCTGGGCAACGCCGGCGAGTTCCTCGACCCGGTGTTCTCGAGCGGCGTCACCATCGCCTTCAAGTCGGCGAGCCTCGCCACCGACTGCCTTGCCCGCGAGGCGGCGGGCGTCGAGGTCGACTGGCAGCGCGACTACGCCCTGCCGCTGAAGGCCGGCGTCGACTGCTTCCGCGCCTACGTCGAGGCCTGGTACGCCGGCGAATTCCAGAAGATCATCTTCCACAAGGACTCGTCGCCGGAGGTGCACCGCATGATCTCGTCCATCCTGGCCGGCTATGCCTGGGACACCAGGAATCCGTTCGTCGCCGAACCGAAGCGCCGCCTGGCCGTGCTGGCCGAGTTGTGCTCTTGACGAGAATCCCCGGAACCCGCCAGGGATACTCGGGTCCATGACCGCATGACGACCCCCACCATGCACTCCAAACGGTTCTCGCCCGCCGGCCAGTCGGCTTTCGATGCGCGCTTCGACGCGCAGAAGATCGCCTTCGGCCCGGTGGTGTTCCAATGCGTCCGCATCGCCTGGAAGCAGGGCATGCTGGACCGCCTGGCCGAGGCCGGCGAGGCGGGGCTCGACGTCGAGGCGCTCGCCGCGTCCGGGCGCTGGTCGGCCTACGCGTTGAAGGTGGTGCTGGAGTCGTGCCTGTCCGCGGGGGTCGTGATGCGGGTCGACGGCCGCTACGTGCTCGACAAGGCCGGGTACTGCCTCCTGGCCGATCCCATCACCCGCATCAACCTCGATTTCATCCACGACGTCTGCTACCTCGGCCTGCACCGGCTGGAGGAGGCGCTGGCCACCGGCACGCCGGTGGGCCTGGAGGAGCTGGGCACCTGGCCCACGCTGTACGAGGGTTTGTCCGAACTGCCCGAGCCGGCGCGCACCAGCTGGTTCGCGTTCGACCACCACTACTCCGACACCTCCTTCCCCGACGTGATGCCGGACGTGCTGGCCACCGCGCCGAAGCGCGTGATGGACGTGGGCGCCAACACCGGCAAGTTCGCCGCGGCACTGCTGGAGGCCCATCCCGGGGTGGAGGTGCGCCTGGTCGACCTGCCGCAGCAGCTGGCGTCCGCACGAGACCGGGTCGGTGCCACCGGCCACGCCCGCCGCGCCGAGTTCCACGCCATCGACATGCTGGACCCGGCGGCCGCGTTCCCGGCCGAGGCCGACATCGTCTGGATGAGCCAGTTCCTCAGTTGCTTCAGCGAACCGGTGATCGCCACCATCTTCGAACGTGCCGCCGCGTCGCTCGCGCCGGGCGGCCAGGTGCTGGTGCTCGACACGCTGTGGGACCGCCAGCGCTACGACATCGCCGCGTACTGCCTCATCAACACGTCGCCGTACTTCACCGCGATGGCCAGCGGCAACAGCAAGGTCTACGAAAGCACCGACTACCTGCGCCTCGCCGAGGCGGCGGGCCTGGAGCTCGTGACCAGCCGCGACGGCATCGGCTACTGCCACACGCTGATGCGTTTCCGGAAACGGGCACCCACATGACCTGGAAGGCCTGGTGCACGCTGCTGCTCGCCGCCGCGCTCGCGGGGTGTGCCGCCACGCCGAGAACGTCGCTGCCGAAGGTGGCGGACGACTGCGGGCCGGACCAGGCCGCGCCGGTATTCCGCCTGTCTCCCGCCTCGCTCGGCAAGGACCTGGCCGTCCAGCAGCAGCTGTCCGTCACCACCCGCGGCCAGACCCAGCGGGTCGACGTGCTGCTGGAGGTCGACGCCGCCGCCGTGCGCCTGGCCCTCGTGACGATGGGCCAGACGGCCGCCCGCCTGGAGTGGGACGGCCAGAAACTTTCCGAGACCCGCGCCCCGTGGCTGCCCGCCGTGGTGTCCGGCGAACGCATCCTGAGCGACCTGCAGCTGGCGATGTGGCCCGAGGCCGCGGTGCGGGCGGCGCTGCCCTCCGGCTGGTTCCTGGACACCGTCGCCGGCGGCCGCGTGCTGCGGCAGGCCACCGACCCGGTCGTCGCCGTCACGTATCCTTCCGCATCCCGCATCGAGATCGACCAGCGGCGCGACCAGTACCACCTCGTGGTCGACACCCGAGGCCTTCCATGAACCACGTCCACCTGCAAGCGATGGGTGTCGTCTGTGCCCTCGGCATGGGTGCCCCGGCCGTCCGCGAGGCCCTGTTTTCACCGTCGTTCGCCGGAGTGTTCGAGACCGACCGCTACACGGCCGGCCGCCCGCTGCACCTGGGCGTGCTGCCCGCCGAGGTGGCGCCGCTCGACCGCGCCCCGCTGCGCCAGCGCAGCCGCAACAACGCCGTGCTCGCCGCGGCCCTCGCCGAGATCCGCCCGCAGGTGGACGCCGCCATTGCCCGCTTCGGCCCGCGCCGGGTCGCCATCGTGCTGGGCGTGAGCACCGCCGGGGTCGAGGAGGGCGAACGTGCCAGCCGGATGTGGCAGACCGAAGGCCGCTGGCCCGAGGGCTTCGACTACGCGCTGCAGGAGATGGGCAACGCGGCCGAATGGCTCGCCGGCGAACTGGGCACCTGCGGCCCGGCGCATGTCATCTCGACGGCCTGCTCGTCCGGCGCGAAGGCGCTGATCTCCGGGGCGCGCCTGCTCAACGCCGGCCTCGTCGACGCGGTGGTCGCGGGCGGGGTCGACGCGCTGTGCGAGTTCACCATCGCGGGCTTCAGCGCGCTCGAGTCGGTGTCGGCCGCCCGGTGCAACCCGATGTCGGCGAACCGCTCGGGCATCAACATCGGCGAAGGCGCCGCGCTGTTCCTGATGGGCCGCGACGCCGGGCCGCTGCGGCTCGCGGGCTGGGGCGAAGGCTCCGACGCCCACCACATGTCCGCGCCGGATCCCACGGGGCATGGCGCCGTCACCGTGATGCAGCAGGCGCTGGCCCGGGCCGGTCTGGCCGCCGGCGACATCGACTACGTGAACCTGCACGGCACCGCCACGCCGCTGAACGACGCGATGGAAAGCGCCGCCGTCGCCCAGGTGCTGGGCCACGGCGTGGCCGCCAGTTCCACGAAACCGCTCACCGGCCACGCGCTCGCCGCGGCCGGCGCCATCGAGGCCGCGCTCGGCTGGCTGACCCTCGTCGACAACCCGTCGGGCCGGCTGCCGCCGCACTGGTGGGACGGCGCCGCCGACCCGGCCCTGCCGGCGCTGCACCTCGTCGCCCCGGGCGAATCGCTCGGGCGCGCGCCGCGGCACGTGCTGAGCAACTCCTTCGCGTTCGGCGGCAGCAACGCCGCGCTGCTGCTCGGAGCCGCCTGACATGACGACGACCTTCCGTCCCGTCGAGGCCTACGTGCCGCACCGCGGCGCGATGCTGCTGATCGACCGCCTGCTCGACGCCGGGCCCACGCACGCCGTGGCCGAGGTCACCGTGCCCGCCGACGGCCTGTTCGTGTCGGACGGCCGGATGCCCGGCTGGGTGGGCCTCGAATACATGGCGCAGGCCATCTCGGCCTGGTCCGGCGTGCGGCACACCGAGGCCGGTGGTACACCGCGCCTCGGCATGCTGCTGGGCACGCGCCGCTACCAGGCGCTGGTGCCCGACTTCGCCGCGGGCAGCGTGCTGCGCATCGAGGTGCAGCAGGAGTTCGTGGGCGACAACGGCCTCGGCATGTTCGCGTGCCGCATTCTTCAGCAGGGCGACGAGGTCGCCACCGCCCGACTTTCCATCTACGAGCCGGAAGACGGCGCCAGCATTCTCAAGGGTCAGACGTCGTGACTGCCAACACCACCATCCTCGTCACCGGCTCCAGCCGCGGCATCGGCCGCGCCATCGCGCTGCGCCTGGCGCAAGCCGGGCACGACATCGTGGTGCATTGCCGCAGCGGCCTCGACCAGGCCGAGGCCGTGGCCGCCGAGGTGCGGGCGCTGGGCCGCGAGGCGCGCGTGCTGTCGTTCGACGTCGCCGACCGCGCCGCCGCCTCGGCCGCGCTGCTGGCCGACGTCGAGGCCCACGGCGCCCCGTACGGCGTGGTGTGCAACGCCGGCATCGCCCGCGACAACGCCTTCCCCGCGATGACGGGCGAGGAGTGGGACGCCGTCGTCCACACCAACCTCGACGCCTTCTACAACGTGCTCAACCCGCTCGTCATGCCCATGGTGCGCCGGCGCAAGCCGGGGCGCATCGTGACACTCGCGTCCGTGTCCGGCCTGGTCGGCAACCGGGGCCAGGCCAACTACAGTGCGGCCAAGGCCGGCATCATCGGCGCCACGAAGGCCCTGGCCATCGAACTCGCCAAGCGCGACATCACCGTCAACTGCGTCGCCCCCGGCCTCATCGACACCGAGATGATTTCCCCTGAAGTACTGGAAGAAGCCATGAAGATCATCCCGATGCGGCGCATGGGCCGCCCGGAAGAGGTCGCCTCGCTGGTCGCGTTCCTCGTGTCGGCCGACGCGGCCTACATCACGCGCCAGGTCATCTCGGTCAACGGGGGGATGGTGGGATGAAACGAGTCGTCGTCACCGGCGTCGGGGCGCTGAGCCCGCTCGGCCACGACTGGGCCACCGTGCACGCCCACCTGCGCAGCCTGCGCAACAGCGTGCAGCTGATCCCGGACTGGTCCGTCTACGAAGGCCTGAACACCCAGCTGGGTTCGGTGGCCAAGCCCTTCGACCTGCCCGACCACTACAACCGCAAGACCATGCGCAGCATGGGCCGCGTGGCGGTGCTGGCGGTGCGCGCCACCGAGCTGGCGCTGGCCGACGCGGGCCTGCTGAACGACCCGCTGCTCGGCAGCGGCCGCATGGGCATCGCGTACGGCTCGTCCATCGGCTCGCCGTCGGCCATCGGCGCGTTCGGCAAGATGATCGCGGAGAACACCACCGAGGGCATCACCGCCAACACGTACATCAAGTGCATGGCGCACACGGCGCCGGTCAACATGGGCGTGTTCTTCGGCATCACCGGCCGGGTCATCACCACGTCGAGCGCGTGCACGTCCAGCAGCCAGGGCATCGGCTACGCGTACGAGACCATCCAGAGCGGCAAGCAGGTGGCCATGCTCGCGGGCGGCGCCGAGGAACTGCATGCCATCGACGCCGCCGTGTTCGACACGCTGTTCGCCACCAGCGTGCGCAACGGCGAACCCGACCTCACGCCGCGCCCGTTCGACAAGGGCCGCGACGGCCTCGTGCTGGGCGAGGGCGCCTGCACGCTGGTACTCGAGGAGCTGTCGCACGCGCAGGCGCGCGGCGCGCGCATCCTCGCCGAGATCGTGGGCTACGGCACCAACAGCGACGGCAAGCACGTCACCCATCCCAATGCCGAGACCATGGGCGTGGCGATGCAGCTCGCGCTCGACGACGCGGGCCTGCCGGCCAGCGCCATCGGCTACGTCAACGCCCACGGCACGGCCACCGACCAGGGCGACGTGATGGAGTCCCAGGCCACGCACCAGGTGCTCGGCGGCAACGTGCCCATCAGCTCCCTCAAGAGCTACATGGGCCACACGCTGGGCGCCTGCGGCTCGCTCGAGGCCTGGATGACCATCGAGATGATGCGCGAGGGCTGGTTCGCCCCCACCATCAACCTCACCGACGTCGACCCCGACTGCGCGCCGCTCGACTACATCACCGGCGACGGCCGCGCGATCGACACCGACCTCGTGATGAGCAACAACTTCGCGTTCGGCGGCCTCAACACCTCGCTGATCTTCAAGCGGTGGCCGCACTCGGCCTGACGGGGGCGGTGCTCTGGCTCGACCGCATCGGGCCGCTCGCGGCCGAGGCGGAGGCCGGGGTGCTGCAGCTGCTGTCGCCCACCGAGCAGGGGCGCCTCGCGCGCATCAGCTCGGCCAAACGACGCGCCGAGTTCCTCGCGGGCCGGCTGCTGCTGCGCCGCCTGCTCGCGGCCACGCTGGGCGGCGAGGCGCGCGACTGGTCCCTCACCGCGGCCGAGGACGGCCCGCCTCTCGTGCCGGCCGATGCCGGCGTGTGCCTCGCGCTGAGCCACAGCGGCGGCTGGGTGGCGGGCGCTGTGTCCACCTCACCCGCCGGCCTCGACCTTGAGACCCCGGGCCGAGCCCGCGACGTGCTGGCGCTGGCCGCCAACGTCTGCACGCCCGGCGAACAGGCCCGCCTGTGCGCGTTGCAGGGCGCGGCGCGCGACGCCGCGTTCCGGGAGATGTGGACGCTGAAGGAGGCGTGGCTCAAGCGCCGGGGCGACGGTGTGTCACCCGCCCGGCTCGCGGCGGTGGGTACACGAGAGGGTGGGCTCGGCGCATGGACCTGGGTGTCACCCGAGGTGACGCTGGCGTGGACCCACGCGTTGGGCGTGCCTCGTTGGTTTCGCGGCGAGGACACGTTTGGCGGGCGGGCGCCGGCGCCGTGGGGCATCGAAGATTCGCTGCGCTTTGCATATTGAAGCGAGCCTGCTGTTCTGTGTCGTCACTGTCTAGCGCGTTAATTGCGTGAGGGGCGCTTCACATAGGAGCGGCACTTTCCTCCAGGACGGGGCGACCCAGATAGGTCAAGAGCGGGCGGCGGCGGCTCGCGGACGGGCTACTCAGAGGCGAAGGCCTGACGCAGCGTGTTAGGGCAGCGTTTCGATGCTAGATTTGGCAGCGGCTCGCATGCGCGCGGGGAGATTTGGTCGAACTTTCGACGGCTCCCATCAAGTCACCGCGGGGAAAAACTGGTGCCGTCTCGAAGACCATGAACTACTACCCGAGGGTTACTAGATCAAGCGTCGCGTTCTTTTGACGCGACTAGGTTCATGTGCAGTGGTACCGTCGATTTTGACGCCACCGCCAAAGCGAGAGAAATTATCATCGCGATGGGAAATACTGCTGTATTGGTCGATTTTGACAACTGTCGAAACGATAGGCTGGAGCGTGCGATTGGTCGTGGAAATCCCAGTCTGGCTGAGTATGTGGCCGTTTTCGACGAAATGGTTGGCGCGCTTGTTGCCGCATTTCATACCTCCGGTGCGAGAGAACAATTTAGTTTTCGTTTTTACGGCGCGTGGTTTGAGTCAGTTTCGGGCGACCCGACGGATCTGCACAACATGGTGGTCCAATGCATCGCACGGCATCCTCGTCAACTTGGTCGACAGCGCTTAAACTTTGAAGTCGCTTATGCCCCGCTGTTTCGCGGAGAAATGCGTTTCGAAGCCACACTTCGCACAGAGCCTTGGAATCGTCCTGAGGGAAAGGTCGATGATGTTACGACTTGCATGAGAGCGCCGGGGAGCCCTAGGTGTCAAGCAGTGCACGCACTTAATTGCTGGGTGCGAGGTAAGTGTCCAGAGGCGAACTGTAGCGGGCGCCTTCGCGATATTGCTAGCAGGCGTGGTCAGAAGCTTGTAGACACTTTGCTGGTAGCTGACGCTGTTGTCGCTGGGATGTCCGGTCTCTATGACCGAATTGTCATCTTATCGGCAGACGACGATTTGCTGCCCGGATTGCTGTTTCAGAGCACCCAAAAATGCCAAATGGCGTTGGCGCGATTTAACTATTCAGCAAGTGCGGGTAGGTATGACGGGATGTTGCAATCGGATGGAGTCGAAATCTATGATCTCTAACATACCCGAGGGCGTCGAGGGTCGAATCCGCAGAGATCTTGCGGCATTTGCAGATGCCCGGACACAGATCGAGCGGAAAGGCAATGCATTTAGTTGGACTTTGAAACGCAAGATTCGCGTGCTAAAGGTGCTCGAACTTGGCGCTGAAGATGTTCCGGAGCGTGTTGAATTTGATGGTCAAGAGTTCAAGTACCGAGCTTTCTTTGCTTCGGAAGAACTGGGTGCGCTGACATGGCTTGCTGAGGAAGTAGACCGAAGCCTTGCCATTGCTAAGAGCAGTTATGCGACCGAAATTGTTCCAGCGAAGGTTGCAGTGGAAGACGAAGGGGGTGTCACCACATTCGCGGATGCACTTCGGGAGATATCCGCCTCAGATTCGGACCGGACATCACTTGTATTCTTGCAAGGTCGCGCCGGAGATGGAAAGAGCACCAGCCTTATCGATCTCGCTCAAAAGCAGGCCGCCGCTTATGCGGCAGGAAAAGGCGATTTTCTCTATCTCTATATCGATGCCCAAGGGCGAGCTCTTTCCAGACTGGATGAGGCCGTTGCGCTCATTCTCGATGATCTGAATGCAAATTTCCGATATCAATCGCTGGCAGTCCTGACTCGACTTGGGCTAGTCGTGCCTGTGGTTGATGGTTTCGATGAACTGCTGGGTTCAGGCGGATATGCGGAGGCGTTTGCCTCGCTCGAGGCCTTCCTTTTCCGGTTGGAAGGCCAGGGGACCGTGGTCACATCGGCGCGCTCAACCTTCTACCAACACTCAGCGCTGAGTAGAGCGGCAACGCGCCTCTCTACCGCTTCGACCGCAGTCAATATCGTTATCCACAATATTCATCTCCTTCCATGGGGCCGTGAAGCGACGGAGCAGCTTTTACACAGGTTGGGCGCAGCTCAATACCTGTCCGTCGAACATGCGGACGCCTCTGGAGCCGATCTTTACTCAGCGGCGGCACGGGACATCGGGGTCGGGGCCGACGAGATCCTTTCTAGCCCGTTACTCACAGGTGCTTACGCGAGCCTGCTGAAAGAGCAAGGGGCCTCCCAAACCGGAGGGTCCGTCGTCGAAGCCGCCATCAGGGCACTTGTTCAACGCGAGATAAAAGAAAAGTTGCTTGGAGCCCAAGGAGATCAAATTCTAGATGAGCAGCAATTTGAGCAGCTCTTCGCAGCTGTCGCCGAGGAAATGTGGTGGCAGGAGACTAGAACACTCGATGACGACACACTTATTGTTGTCGCGGAAATGACCCTCGAGCAGTTGCACATCGACAAGAGCAAAGCGGGGGCACTGCTCGGGAGACTTTCCAGTAACGCAGTGATCGGACTTGGCGAAGGCGCTAGAAAGCTTTCATTTCGCCATGAGATCTACTTTAGTTTTTTCCTCGGAAACTACTTTAAGAACTCTGTTCTTACCGGTTCTCGTAAAGAGCTGGCTCGTTTGCTAAGCAGGTCAGTACTTCCCGCGACGTTAGCGCGTCAGTGTGCATGGCTTCTTCAGGGGAGCGAAGAACTAAGTCAGTATTTGCACGGATTGGCCGAACCATTAGGTGAATCAGCGGCGTCAGACCTAATTAATGCCAATCGCGGCACTTTGGTTGGAGGTGCATTAAAGTATTCCCGGGAGAGTGCTGGGTCAATGACGATATCTAACGCAGTGTTCGCCGGGACGGACCTTTCCCGGGTCAAAGTGGAAGGTCTGAGATTTCAGTATTGCAGGTTTGACGAAGTTGATATGACGGGCCTAGACGCACCCAATACAACGTTTATGACCTGCACTTTCCGGCTGCCATTGATTGACGATGCTACGAGAGTTAATTTTCAAGGACTTCGTTTGGGGGAAGACGTCATCGGCCTGCGCGTCCGTCGCGATGGCAAAGAATCGACTCTTTACAGAGTTGCACAAGATGAAAAATTTCTGGAGAAATTTGGATTGCGCGACTCCAGCAGCCAACCAGTGCGCACACTGGGTGAACGCGAACGTCGAGTGCTTGAGACTGTCGAGCGGGTCGTCAGATTGGCGACCAAGTCTATGTATTTTTCCGAAGAGGACCTTGAGAATCGCAGGATCTCTAGAGATGTTCTCCCGCTAGGAGCAAAGCATGGCATATGGGTTGACGCAGACAAACAGCGTCGGGGCGTTAGAACGCTATACCGTCTCAACAAGACTCAAGAGTCGCTGATAGCAGGTGCCATCGGGGCAAGTACTGACGCTAATATCTTGGCTTTCTGGGACGACATGTTCAAGCTGGGTTAAGAGATCACCTGTTAGTTGGCGCGAAGGCATGTTGATTGACTCAGATGGTTATAAGACTACCTTGCCGCCACTTTTTCCGCCGCGCATCTCAGGCGCGTAGCGTTTGCTTGTCCGGCGTTAGCTAGAGCCTGTCCAACGATCGCCATAGGTCGCAGATGTCGGAGGCAGGTCCGGAATTAAAACTACATATTCAAATTGATCCCGGTGAACCAAGCCCAATTTCAATGATCGGCAGGACCTCGAACGGCTGTCGGTTTGGAGTGACCTGCAACCTCACCTCTTCACCCACGCATTCGCTCAGCATGGTCCTGCCGGCGACTTCAGATCGAAAGCTGCCTTGCGGGTCCACACCCTTTGCCACTCATGTTGGCGAAGCGCCGGGAGTTAGGACGTCATACGCAGAACTGCTTCCCCTGCCGGTCCGGATGAGTGCGTGTTCTTTTGACCCGCGGCGATCACGGCACGGCAGGCCAAAACCTGGAGTCGTGCCCTTTAACGTTTACCCGCAGCACCTACTGAAACGCCACTTCGGCAAAGCTCCGCAGCTTGCGGCTGTGCAACTGATCCACCCCCTGGTCGCGCAGCAGCTCCACCGCCCGGATGCCGATCCGCAAATGCTGGTCGACCCGCTCGCGGTAGAAGGTGTTCGCCATCCCCGGCAGCTTGATTTCACCGTGCAGCGGCTTGTCGCTCACGCACAGCAGCGTGCCGTACGGCACGCGGAAGCGGAAGCCGTTGGCCGCGATGGTGGCGCTTTCCATGTCCAGCGCGATGGCGCGGCTCTGGCTGAAGCGGCGCTCCGGCGTGGTGGCCGAATGGTGCGACGGCAGCAGCTCCCAGTTGCGGTTGTCGGTGCTGGCCACGGTGCCCGTGCGCATGATGCGCTTCAACTCGTAGCCCTTGAGCTGGGTGATTTCCTCCACCGCCGATTCGAGCGCCACCTGCACCTCGGCCAGCGGCGGGATGGGCACCCACAGCGGCAGTTCCTCGTCGAGCACGTGGTCCTCGCGCACGTAGCCGTGGGCCAGCACGTAGTCGCCGAGGGCCTGCGTGTTGCGCAGGCCGGCGCAGTGGCCGAGCATGATCCACGCGTGCGGGCGCAGCACGGCGATGTGGTCGGTGATGGTCTTCGCGTTGGCGGGGCCCACGCCGATGTTGACCATGGTGATGCCGGCGCGGTCGCCGCGTTTCAGGTGGTACGCCGGCATCTGCGGCAGGCGCGGCGGGGCGATGCCCGTGTCGTCGCCGGGTTCGCGCGGCGAGCCCGTGCGGCGCGTGATCACGTTGCCGGGTTCCACGAAGGCGGTGTACTCGCCGTCGGCCTGCGCCATCGCGTCGTGGCCCAGGCGCACGAACTCGTCGATGTAGAACTGGTAGTTCGTGAAGAGGATGAAGTTCTGGAAATGGTCGGGCGCCGTGCCGGTGTAGTGGCGCAGGCGGTGCAGCGAGTAGTCGACGCGTGGGGCGGTGAACAGCGACAGCGGGTGCTTGGGCTTGCCGTCCGTGCCGAGCTCGGGCTCGTGCGTGCCGTTGGCGATGCCGTCGTCCATGGCCGCGAGGTCGGGCAGGTCGAACTGGTCGCGCAGCAGCAGGCGGCGCTCGCGGGTCAGGCTGCCTTCCAGGTGGTCGTTCTCGGCGAGCGAGAAGTGCACGGGGATGGGCTGGGAACTCATGCCCACCTCGAGCGACACGCCGTGGTTCTTCAGCAGCAGGCTGAACTGCTCGCGGTAGTAGTCGCCGAAGAGGTCGGGGCGGGTCAGCGTGGTCTCGTACGTGCCGGGGCCGGCCACGAACCCGTAGGCGAGGCGGCTGTCGGCGCGGGCGACGGTGTCGGTGTGCACCCGCAAGTACGGGTAACACGCCCGCACGTGCTGGCCGAGCGTTTCGCCGGCGACGAACCGCTGCAGGCTGTCCCGCAGGTGGGCGATGCCGGCGGCGTAGATGGTGGACGCATGGGCCAGGGCCGCATCGGCGTCGGTGAAGGACTGCGCTTTGAGGAGGGTGGGGGTGGCCATGGCCCCCATTGTGCGGCGTTCGGGAGGCTCCTGGGTGACACCCCGTTTCGGTGCGATGCCCTAGAGTCACCGGCATGAACGAACCGATCCTCGCCCCGATGTCCGCCACCGTGGTCCAGGTCTGCGCCGGTTCCGGCGACACCGTCCGGGCCGGCCAGCTGCTCCTCGTGCTGGAGGCCATGAAGATGGAACACGAGGTGAGGGCGCCGCGCGACGGCTGTGTCGCCTCCCTCCCGGTGGCCGTGGGCGACACGGTGGCCGAGGACGAGACCCTTCTGGTGCTGGGCGAGCCCGGCACGGCGGCGCTGGTGACGGCGGCGGAGGACGCGCCCGAGGTGACCGCCGCGACGATCCGGGCCGATCTCCAGGCGGTGCTCGACCGCCATGCGCTGACGCTCGACGCCGCGCGCCCGGAGGCGGTGGCCAAGCGCCATGCCCTCGGCCTGCGCACCGCGCGAGAGAACATCGCCGACCTGTGCGAAGCCGGCTCGTTCATCGAGTACGGGGCGCTGGCCATCGCCGCCCAGACCCGCCGCCGCCCGCTCGACGACCTGATCCGCAACACCCCGGCGGACGGCATGGTGACGGGCATCGGGTCGGTCAACGCCGGTCTGTTCGGCCCCGAGGCGTCGCGCTGCGCGGTGCTGGCGTACGACGCCACGGTGCTCGCCGGCACGCAGGGCATGCGCAACCACGCGAAGACGGACCGCCTCGTCGAGGTGGCCCTGGCCCAGCGGCTGCCGGTGGTGCTGTTCGCCGAAGGGGGCGGCGGGCGTCCGGGCGACACCGATTCGACGGCCGTCGCCGGCCTGCACCTGACCAGCTTCGCGAGCTACGCGCGCCTGAGCGGGCAAGTGCCCGTCGTCGGCATCGCGGCCGGCCGCTGCTTCGCCGGCAACGCGGCGCTGCTCGGCTGCAGCGACGTCGTCATCGCCACCCGCGGCAGCAACATCGGCATGGGCGGCCCGGCGATGGTGGAGGGCGGTGGCCTCGGGGTGTTCCGGCCCGAGGACATCGGCCCGAGCGACGTGCAGTTCCGCAACGGCGTGATCGACGTGCTGGTCGACGACGAGGCCCGCGCGGTCGCCGCGGCCCGCCAGTACCTGTCGTACTTCCAGGGCCGCGTGGCCGAGTGGCGTGCACCCGACCCGCAGGCGCTGCGCCACGTGCTGCCGGAGAACCGCGTGCGGTCCTACGACATGCGCGACGTGCTGCACGGCGTGGCGGACGAGGGCAGCCTCCTCGAGCTGCGCGCCGGCTTCGGTGTCGGCGTGTTCACCGCGCTGGCGCGGGTGGAGGGGCGTCCGGTGGGCCTGCTGGCGAGCAACCCGGCCCACCTCGGCGGCGCCATCGATGCCGATGCGGCCGACAAGGCCGCCCGGTTCCTGCAGCTGTGCAACACCCACGGCCTGCCCATCGTGAGCCTGATCGACACACCGGGGTTCATGGTGGGGCCGGACATCGAGGCCCAGGCCCAGGTCCGGCACGTGAGCCGCATGTTCGTCCAGGCCGCGCACCTGCGCGTGCCGGTGTTCGCGGTGGTGCTGCGCAAGGGCTACGGCCTCGGGGCCATGGCGATGGCCGCGGGCGGGTTCCACGCCCCGGTGTTCACCGCGGCCTGGCCCAGCGGCGAGTTCGGCGGCATGGGGCTCGAAGGGGCGGTGCGGCTCGGCTACCGCAAGGAGCTGGAAGCGGTGCCCGAGGGCCCGGCGCGCGAGGCGCTGTTCCAGCAGCTGGTGGCCCAGCAGTACGAACGCGGTCAGGCCACGAACATGGCGAGTGCGCTGGAGATCGACGCGGTCATCGACCCCGCGGACACGCGGCGGTGGCTGTCACTCGGGCTGGCGTCGGCGAAGGTGGGGCCCGTCGTGTCACGTCCGGTCGATACCTGGTGACACCGCGGAGGTGGGCGAACCGTTGCCCACTTCGCCCTGGTGCACGATGTCCTGCACCACCGAAGCGAAGCTGAACAGCAGCACGAGCATGGCGGCGACCGCAAGGGGCACCAGCAGCTTCGGCGACCGCAGCCACGCCGGCACCCGCTCCCAGGCGTGTGCCACGGTGGCGTTCGGGGTGCTCATGGTGTGACCGGTGCAGCCCAGGCGGCGTCGGGCCAGTGCAGGGCCTGCAGCGCGGGATGGGCGGCCTCGTAGCCGATGGCGTCGTCGCCGTCCGGGTCCTCGCGGTAGGTTTCAGGCGGCGTGCCCCCGTAGTACCAGCGGTTCACGTCTTCCATGCGTTGCTCGTCGTTGCTGCTCATGCTGGCACTCCTGGATGACCCGGCGATGCGACAGGTTCATGGAACGAGATCGTGCGGTGCGGGTCCGATCCCGGATATCAGGCGACCGAGCGACACCTCGTAGGAGGATGACTACAGCGCGCGGCCGCCGGCGTCCCGGGCGTTCAGTGAGACACTGGGGCCTGGTTTCTCCTCCGCAGAAAGGTTCCCGCCCGTGGCCCTCGGCAGCCTCATCACCGCGCTCAAGGTCGTCCCGTGGGGCGATGTCATCACGGCCGCGCCGGCCATCGTGAAGGGCGCGCGCAAGATCTTCTCGCGCACCGAGGACGACCCCGCGCCCGTGGTGCCTCCCGGTGCCGACCCGACCGAACGGCTGCGGCTGCTCGAGGCGCGCCTGCAGGAGATGGCCGAACGCGAGTTGGCCTCGGCGAAGCTGATCGAGGCGCTGGCCGAGCAGAACGCGAAGGTGGTCGAGGCCATCGGGGTGCTGCGCGCCCGCGCGCGGTGGCTGATCGCCATCAACGCGGTGCTGCTGGTGCTGCTCGCCGGCGGGTTGGCCGTGTCCTACATCCGCTTCAGCGGCGGCTGACGCGGCGATCCGCCGTCTGCGGGCAGCCCTGGCGCGCGCGCGGCGGGAAGATCCAGGCACCGAGTCTTGCCTGTCGAGGTCTTCCATGAATTCCAACCAACGCAGCCTGCCCGCCCTGGGCGTCTTCCTCACTGCCGTGGCGTCCGCCGCCGTGATGACCGCGTGCGGCCCGGAAAAGGGCGACCCCGTCGTTCAAGAGGTCGCCGCCACCTCCGCGGCGCCAGCGCCGCAGCCGCGGGTGCAACCCGTCGCCGAGCGCCGCGCGCCGCCCGTCGAGCGCCACCTCGGTCGCGTGACCGGCATCGAAGCCATCACCGAGGCGAAGAAGCCCACCGGCGCCGGTGCGGTCATCGGCGGTGTCGTGGGGGGTGTGGTGGGCAACCAGATCGGCGACGGCAACGGCCGCAAGCTGGCCACCGTGGCGGGTGCCGTGGGCGGCGGCTTCGCCGGTCACGAGATCGAGAAGCGCCGCGGCGAACACGTGGTGGGCTACCGTGTCTCCGTGCGCATGGACGACGGCGAGACCCGCACCGTGCGCGTGGGCTCGCGCGACGGCCTCGACGTGGGCGAACGCGTGCGCGTCGAGGGCAACAACCTGATCAGGCTGTGAGCTTGAGCCCGGCGATGCCGAGCATGATGAGGCCCACGCAGGCCAGCCGCATCGGCGAGGCCGAGTCGCCCAGCAGCCACACGCCGAGCAGCACGGTGCCCACCGTGCCGATGCCGGTCCACACCGCATAGGCGGTGCCCACCGGCAGCTCCTTCATCGCGAGGCCCAGCAGGCCGACGCTCGCGACCATCGCCCCCACCGTCAGCACGGTGGGCAGCGGCTTCGTGAAGCCGTCGGTGTACTTCAGGCCGATGGCCCAGCCCACCTCGAACAGGCCTGCGATGACCAGCAGGATCCACGACATCTCGCACTCCAGAACATCGAAAGAGGGCGAGTCTATCGATCGGGGCGACCGCCTTCGCCGTGGCGGATTTACCACCCACGCCCTGACAGGACTTGGCGCGCGTCTGCGCGAAGATGGCGTTCCTGTGATGCGAACCCGAGCGAGGTGACCATGGCGCGAAAACCCGAAATCCGTGTCGGCATCGGTGGCTGGAACTACGAGCCCTGGCGCGAGACCTTCTACCCCGAGGGCCTGTCGAAGGCGAAGGAACTGGCGTGGGCCAGCCGCCAGGTCTCGATGATCGAGATCAACAGCACCTTCTACGGCTCCCAGAAGCCCGCCACGTTCGCCAAGTGGCGCGACGACACGCCGGACGACTTCGTCTTTTCGGTGAAGGCCTCCCGTTATGCCACGGCCCGCCGCGTGCTCGCCGAGTCGGGAGACTCGGTGAACAAGTTCATCCACAGCGGCATCGCCGAACTGGGCGACAAGCTGGGCCCCATCGTGTGGCAGTTCGCCGAGACCAAGGTCTTCGTGCCCGACGATTTCGCTGCCTTCCTCGACCTGCTGCCGAAGGAAGTCGACGGCGTGGCACTGCGCCACGTGCTCGACGTGCGCCACCCGAGCTTCATGGTGCCCGAGTACCTCGCGCTCGCCCGCAAGCACCACATGGCCACCGTCTTCGCCGATTCGGACGATTACCCCGTGTTCGCCGACGTCACGGGCCCCTTCGTGTACGCCCGGCTGATGCGCACCCAGCCCACGGTGAAGCTGGGCTACACGCCGAAGGCCCTCGACGACTGGGCCGAGGCGGCCCGAACGTGGTCGCGGGGCCAGCACCCGGCCGACCTGCCTCGGGTCGAGGCCACGCCGAAGGCGGGGGCGGCACGCGACGTGTTCATGCTGTTCATCGCGGGCGCGAAGGAAAAGGCGCCGCTGGCGGCGGGGGGCTTGCTGAAGCGGTTGGGGTGGGAGCCGAAGGAAGCGTGAGGCGCGGCTTTCGCAAGCAGGTCACCCCGACGAACGTCGGGGACCACCGTCCTTCCGGCGCGCCCTGGTGGCGGTGGATCCCGGCGTTCGCCGGGATGACGCCGATGTGGGGGATCACCCGCCCGACAGGCTCCCCGCCTTGTCCTGCTCCGCTCCCGCGAGGTGCGCGGTGCAGTCCACCAGGTCCACGGGGTAGGGCGCCTCGGGGCTGAACACCGTCACCGACGTGTTCCCCAGCCGAGCCGGCATCGTGTGCATCGCGGCGAGCTGCAGGTGGCGTTGCAGCATCGCGTGGATCACCAGGCCGTGGGTCACCACCACCAGCGGCTTCGTGAGGCCCCGCTGGCGCTGCACGGCATCGTCGAAGGCGCGTGCCACACGCTTGAAGAAGGCATCGGCCGACTCGCCGTGGGGCGGGGCGTCGGTCATCGTCAGCGGGTTGAAGCCGAGGTGGTCGTAGCTCTGGCCGCGCAGGTCGCCGAAGTTGCGTTCCTGCAGCAGCGGGGTCTCGGCCACGGGCAGGCCGGTGGCCTCGGCAATCGCCTCGGCCGTGGCGCGGGCCCGCGGCAGGTCGCTGCTGACGATGGCCCCCACGCCCAGGTCGGCGAGGCGGCGGGCCACTGCGGCGGCCTGCGCGAGGCCAGTGGGGCTGAGCGGGGTGTCGGCGGGCTGCAGGGTGCGGGCCACGTTGAGCAGCGTTTCGCCGTGGCGCACGAGAATGATCGACATGGGCAGGCCCTCGAGGACTTCGGAGCCCGCCGTTCTATCACGCGTTGCGGCGGGCCGCTGTCTCCCGTGCGCGCCGGTTCGACATCGGCACGTTGTCCATCGGCAAGGCTTCACCCGCGCGCACCGCCGCCAGCCACTGGTCGGTGGTGGCCACCGCCGCGAAGTTGCTGTGCAGCACCACGCTGAAGGCGCGGTGGATTTCCTCCGCGCTCACCCGTCCCGCCGCGTTCTCGTACGGCAGCGCGCCGGTCGCGTCCGACAGGAACTCGGCCTTCAGGCCCAGGTGCGAGGCCTGCATCACGGTGGACACGTCGCAGTTGTGCGTCATGTAGCCCACGATGGTCAGCGTGTCGATGCCCTGGGCGGTCACCCACGCACCGAACTCGGTGCCGGTGAACACGCTGGCCTGGCGCTTGTGCACGTGGTGGTCGTGCGGCCGGCGGGTGATCTCGGGGTGCAGGTCCCAGCCCGGCGTGCCCTTGTCGAAGATGGGGGCGCCGGCCGGGGCCGTGTGCTGCACCACCACCACCGGGATGCCAGCGGCGGTGGCCGCGTCCATGGTCCGCCCGATGTTCGGCAGGCTCGTGGCCACCGGAGGGAACTCGATCGGCAGGTTGCCGGTGAAGTACTCGTTCTGCACGTCGATCACGACAAGGGCGCGGCGCGGGGCGGTCATGGGGTTCTCCTTTTCGGTGGAGGCCAGCAGGGAAGTGCTGTCCATGGAAGGCATTCTGCGCAGCGGGGCCACAGGCCGACAGTGGCCCGAATGTCAACTTTCGATAGAATCGGGCCATGCCTGCACTGCAGCCCCTCTCGGTGGCCGTGATCGCCTTCGACGGCATCAGCCCGTTCCACCTGTCCGTGCCGTGCCTCGTGTTCGGCGAGGACCGCATCCACGACCAGAGCCCGCGTTTCGAGGCCCGCGTGTGCGCCGTGGCGCCGGGGTCGCTGGCCACCGCCGCGGGCTTCCGCATCGACGTGCCCGACGGCCTCGCGGCCGTGGGCGCGGCGGACATCGTGGTGGTGCCGTCGTGGCACGACGACCTGCGGCCCGCGCCGCCCGAACTGCTGGACACGCTGCGGGCCGCCCACCGGCGCGGGGCGACCGTGGTGGGCCTGTGCCTCGGTGCGTTCGTGCTCGCCGAGGCCGGGCTGCTCGACGGCCGCCCCGCCACCACGCACTGGCATCTGGCCCCGGCGTTCGCCGAGCGCTACCCGAAGGTGCGGCTCGATGCCGACGTGCTGTACGTCGACGACGGCCAGCTGATGACCTCGGCGGGCACGGCCGCTGGCCTCGACTGCTGCCTGCACCTGATGCGCCGCCTGTGTGGCGCCGAGGTGGCCAACCGCGCCGCGCGGCGCATGGTGGTGGCGCCGCACCGCCAGGGCAACCAGGCCCAGTTCATCGCGCAGCCCGTGCGCACCGTGGTGCAGGGCGACCGCATCTCCGAACTGCTCGACTGGGTGGGACATCACCTCGACGAAGCGCATTCACTCGACAGCCTGGCCGAACGCGCGCGCATGAGCCGGCGCACCTTCACCCGCCACTTCCGCGAGGCCACCGGCACCACGGTGGGCCGGTGGCTGCAGGGCCAGCGGCTCGCGTTCGCGCAGCGGTTGCTCGAGACGACGCAGCGCCCCATCGACCTCATCGCGGTGGAGGCCGGCTTCGGCACCGCGCTGTCGATGCGCCAGCACTTCGCGGCCGCACTCGCCACGTCGCCGTCGGCCTACCGCCGCGACTTCCAGGGCACGGCGCATGGCTGACGCGCTCATCACGTTCCCCGTGCGCATCGAACCGCTCGGCCACGAACTCGACGCACCGCGCGAGCACACGCTGCTCGCCACCGCGCTGACCGCCGGCCTGGTGCTGCCCAGCTCGTGCCGCAACGGCACCTGCCGCACCTGCATGTGCCTCGCCACGTCCGGCCGCGTCAGCTACGCCATCGAGTGGCCGGGGCTCAGCGCCGAGGAGAAGCAGGAGGGCTGGATCCTCCCGTGCGTGGCGCGGCCCGAGTCGCCGCTGACGCTGCAGGTGCCGCACGCGCGGCCGGCCTGAGCTATCCTGCCCCGATCGATATCCGGGAACGACGACGATGCGATCACGATGGGGATGGGCGCTGCTGCTGGGCGCGATGCTGGCGGGCTGTGGCGGTGGCGGTGACGCCGAAGGCGACGTGTCGGCTGACGACACCTCGGTCAACGGCAGCTTCGCGGTCTGCGCGGCCAACGCCGACGGCTTCACCTCGATGCAGACGGTGCTCACGTTCTCGGACACCCAGGCCTCGTTCGGCTTGCGGCAGTACGTCGGCACGCGGTGCCGCGGCCCCGCCTTCGTCTCGATCCGCTTCCCCCTGATCCTGCTCTCCGGCACGGGCACACAGGCGGTTGCCGCGCCGTCGTCGGGTTCGGTGACGGCGGTGCGCTTCACCGCCTCGTCGGCCGGCGGCACGCTGACGGTCGACACCGGCAGCGACTACGTGCGGGTGGTCAACGGCCAGCTGCAGGTGGTGGCACCCGATTCGGGCCTCGTGATCTACAGCGACGACCTCGTGCAGGCGGGCTACACGAACGAGAAGGACCTGCGCGTGCGCGTCGGCGGCCAGCTCTTCCTGGGCAAGAGCGACGGTATGCTGAACGCGGACGGCTACCCCGCGGGCGTGGACTACGCCCAGCCCTGGACGCGCCTGGAATGAAAAAAGGCGCCCCCCGGGGGAGGGGCGCCTTTCAAACCGACGAGGGTTTCGCGGTCAGACCGAGGTCAGCGCGCAGTTCTTCTTGAAGATGTCGAGCGCGAGCTTCGTGGTCATGCGGGCCGACAGCGCGAAGATGGTCTCCTGCGGGTTCGCGCCCAGGCTGGTCGGGAACAGCGAGGAGTCGTGCACCGACAGGTTCTTCACCTGGTGGTGGCGCCCGTCGCCGTTGACCACACCCATCGCAGGATCGGCCGACATGCCGCAGCCGCCCATCTGGTGGGCCGACTGCATGCGCAGCAGGCCCGACGTCAGCGGGAACCCGTCGATGGCCGCCTGCAGTTCCTCGCGGCTCGTGTAGCCGCCCGGCTTCGACTGCTGGTGGCCCGTGAACACGCGGGTGGCACCGGCGGCGAACACCACGTCGGTCTGCACCTTCAGTGCGCGGCGCAGGCCTTCGAAGATCGTGGGCGTCAGCGGGTAGTCGAGGATGGGCGAACCGTCCGAGCGCAGCTGGATGGAGCCGCCCGGGGCGTCCGGATGGAAGCCGTCGCGCACGAAGGAGATCACGGTGCCGTAGTTGGCGTAGTTGCGCATCACGTCGGCGTGGCCTTCGCCGATCGCCGAGACCGAACTGGCGACCAGCACCGGGTGCAGCGGCGCCACTTCGAGCTTGAAGCCCAGCGGCCCGGTGATCGGGTTCTGGTTCAGGAAGTGGTCCGAGTACACCGACTGCGGCAGGCCCTGGAAGGCCTTGACCTGGTTCGGGAAGATGCCGCTGACCGTGGCCGACGGGTGCAGGAAGGTGCGCTTGCCGAGGGTGCCGTGCGGGTCCGGGGCCGACGAACGCAGCAGCAGGCCCGGGCCGTTGATGGCACTGGCCGCCTGCACGAAGTGCTTCGCCTTGAAGATCACCTTGCGGCCGCTCGGGCGCAGGCCTGCCGTGTCGAGGGCATCGCAGACCAGCGACTCGACCTTGTCCTTCGTGCTGTTGAACACGTAGTTCTGGGCACGCAGGCGCGTGTACAGGCTCGCGCCGAGGGCCAGTGCCGTGGGCAGCGTGGTCACCAGCATCGACTGCTTCGCGTTGATCGGGCAGCCGAGGCCGCAGTAGCCGAGGTCGGCGCAGCCGCGCACGTTCGGCGACAGGATGCCCCAGGAGTAGCCGAGCTTCGAGAGGCCGTTCGACAGGATCTGGTTGTTGGCGTTCGGCACGCCCTTCCACGGCTGGATGCCCAGGCGGGCCTCCACGGCGCGGAACCACGGGTCCATGCGGGCGACGGTCAGGTCGGTGAGGCCGAAGCGGCGCTGCCAGTGCTCGAGCACCTCGGCCGGCGTGCGGATGCTGGTGGCCCAGTTGATGGTGGTGCCGCCGCCGACGGTGCGGCCCTGCAGGATGCCCATGCCGCCGTCGAGCGTCTTGCGCCCCAGGGCTTCCTGGTACATCGCGGGGTACGCCTCGGACTCCTTCATGTTGAAGTCGGTCGAGCTCTTCAGCGGGCCTTCCTCGATCAGCGCGACCTTCAGCCCGGCGGCCGTCAGCATCTCGGCGGTGACGCCGCCGCCGGCGCCGGTGCCGATGATGACCACGTCGAACGTCAGCGTCAGGTCCGACGTCAGCGTGGACGCGTCGGTGATCTTCCAGCCGGCCTTCTTGCCGACGACCCAGGGGTCGGTCGGCTTCTTCGTCGGCACGGGAACGATTTGCGGGATGTTGATCGTCATTTGATGCTCGGCGGACCGGGGTAGTTGATGGCGGGCCAGTTGATCGGGTTCGAGTAGTGGGCGTTGGGGATGATCCCCATGAACGCGCTGTAGATCGCCCGTTGCGAGGCCGAGGCGCTCAGGCGCAGGCCGTTGAGCAGCGCGGCGAGCGTGGCCGCCGGCATGGCTTCCCAGGTGGCGGGGAAGGCGGGGTTGAAGATCTGCGGGCCCTGCTTGAGGGTGGTGAACAGGCCCTGGACGCTGGCCTGGTTGAACGGGTGGTAGTTGCTCACCAGTTCCCCGGCGCGCTGGGCGACGAGGTTGATGGTGTTCTGGCGCGCGGTGGGATCGGTGGGCAGGGCACTGTCGCCCAGCACCACCGGCACCCACACGCGCACGATGGCGAGCGAGGCGGCATCGAGTGCCGACACGGGGGGCACGACCTGCGCCTGGGCATGGCCCAGGCCGGTCCCCCACAAGGCTCCGCCGGCCACCCCTGTGGCCAGCACGTCTCTTCGATTCATTGTCATCGTTGTCCTCCAATGGCTTGGCTACCAAGTCGTCGGCGGGCGATGGAACCCGTCCCGCCGCGTTGCCGGGCGGTCTGATCTGCACGGCTGTGCAAATCCTAAACGGGCGTTCATGACGGTGTCGCGAGGGAAAACCTCCGCGCAACAACGATTTAGGGGTGTCGATGCAACAGTTTGTGTTCGGCTTCCGCGGGTTTCCCCGCGAATTTCACGCTTGTAAGTGCACGCTGGTGCATTTGACGAGCGAGCCGGCCGCCGCTCCCGCGGCGGTCATGGGTCCGGCTCAGGTGACCTTCAGGTCCTTCAGGGCCGGATCGTCCGGCGGGTAGCCCAGGTCCATCGATTCGAGCTTCTGCTTGAGCAGCGTCGCGATCATCAGGTTGCGGTGGGTCTTGGAGTCGGCCGGCACCACGGTCCACGGTGCCCAGGAGGTGCCCGTGGCCGAGACCAGGTCGGCATACGCGGCCTGGTAGTCGTCCCACTGCTTGCGGGCCGTCAGGTCGTCGGCTGCGAACTTCCAGCGCTTGGCCGGGTCGTCGAGGCGCTCCTGCAACCGCGCGCGCTGCTCGTCCTTCGAGATGTGCAGCATGAACTTGCAGATCACCGTGCCGGTCTCGGTGAGCATCCGCTCGAAGTCGTTGATGTGGGCGTAGCGCTGCTTCGTCTGCGCCTTCGCGATCCAGCCGTTGACGGGCGGCACGAGCACGTCCTCGTAGTGGCTGCGGTTGAACACCATGATCTCGCCGGCCGCGGGCACGTGCTGGTGGATGCGCCAGAGGTAGTCGCGGGACCGCTCCTGTTCGCTCGGGGCCTTCCAGCCGATGGTCTTCACGCCCAGGGCGCTCATGCGGCCGAACACGCCGCGCAGCGTGCCGTCCTTGCCGCTGGTGTCGGTGCCCTGCAGCACCACCAGCAGCTTGAAGCGCCGGTCGGCATACAGCAGGTTCTGCAGCGTGTCGAGTTCGACGGCGAGGGTGTCGACGAGGGCGCGGTCTTCGGCCTTGTCACCGGTCGAGAACGGCTTGTCGCCGGGGTCCACCTTGTCGAGGCGGAACTTCTTCGAGCCGCTGTCGGCTTCGGCGTGTTGGTAAGGGCTTGCGTCAATCTTCGTGGAGGCCATCGATGCGTTCCTTCCCTGTGGAAATCGGTGCAGGTTTTCATTCTGTCACCCATCGGCGGGGGCCTCGGGCTGTCGGAATCCCGGCACAATTCGCCCCTAGAACGGCGGGTATGCCCCGCGCACAACCAGACACGAGACAGCAGGAGTCAACGTGGCCGCCCAGACCATTCCCCAGAAAACGCCGGAGGCCGTGGCCGAGCTGGCGAGCCGCCAGCGCAAGCTGAGCCAGCGCCATCGCACGGTGCTGCTGCTGGTCGATGGCAAGCGGTCCGAGCTCCAGGTGCGGCAGATGGCGCTGCAGGCCGGTGCGGCAGGCACCTGCTTCGATGAACTCGTCGAGCTCGGGATGATCACGCTGCCCGAGCCCGTCATCGAGGTGCCGCCCAGCGCCCCGATGCCGCTGGCCGACGTGCCCGCGCCCGGTCCGGTGATGATGGTCGACGTGCCGCCCGCCGGCCCCGATTCGGTCCACAGCAGCCTGCTGCCCGCCTCGCTGACGCTGCAGCCCGAGTCCACGCTGAACGATTCCGTGCTGCTCAACGAGCCGCCCCCGTCCGACCTGGGCGATCTCGACTCGCTGATCCGCGAGGGCGGCGACGCCCAGCTGGAAGAAGCGCGCGACCTGATGATCCGCGCCGTGCGCGCCGAGGCCCCGGTTGCCGGGTCGCTGACGCTGCTGCGCCTGCGGCGCGCGCGCAGCCGGGCGGACCTGGAAGTGCTGCTCGAGGAAGTGGAACTGCGCATTACCAAGCCGTTCAAGGGGCTGTGGGCCTCCCAGACCATGTCGCGCGTCCGTGAGCTGCTGTCGTCACAATCGGTGACATGACCGTAGTACGCTCTGTCGCATGACGTTCCTCGCCATCGACATCGGCAACACGCGCCTGAAATGGGGGCAGTACGCGGCCCCGTTCCCCGGAGCCCCGCTCGTCGCGCACGGCGCGGTGTTCCTGGAGACCATCGACACGCTCGCCGAGTCCGAGTGGAAACACCTCACGCCGCCGGGGAGCATGCTCGGCTGTGTCGTGGCCGGCGAGGGCATCCGCCGCCGCGTCGAGGAGCAGCTGGAGCTCTGGGACATCGACCCGCGCTGGGTCGTGTCCAGCGCCCATGCGGCCGGTGTCTCCAACGGCTACGACCATCCCGGGCGCCTCGGCACCGACCGCTGGGTGGCCCTCATCGGCGCGCGCCACCGTGTGCTGGCCCACGGCGCCCCGCGCCCGGCGCTGGTCGTGATGGTGGGCACCGCGGTGACGGTGGACGCGATGGACGCCGACGGCAACTTCCTCGGCGGCATGATCCTGCCGGGCTTCGGTGTGATGCAGCGGGCGCTCGAGATGAGCACCGCGGGCCTGAAGGTGCCCACGGGCGAGATCGTGGACTTCCCCACCAACACCAGCGACGCGCTGATGACCGGCGGGTCGAGCGCGATGGTGGGCGCGGTGGAGCGCATGCACCGCAAGCTGCGCGAACGCTGCGGGCAGGACCCCGTGCTGCTGATGAGCGGCGGGGCTGCGCCGAAGCTGTCGGCCATCACCGACCTGAAGTTCGAGAACGTCGACAAGCTCGTGTTCGACGGGTTGCTGGCGCTGCAGTCCCACCGGCTCGCGCTCTGACCCAACAGGGTGTCATCCCGGCGGAGGCCGGGACCTTCGGCCTCCGCAGAGGGGCCCGGCCTGCGCCGGGATGACGGTGATCTTCAGAGGATGTAGCGGGAGAGGTCCTCGTTCTTCGCGAGTGCGCCGAGTTTGGCGTCCACTTCGGCGGCGCCAATCGACACCGTCTGCCCCCCGCGGTTCGGCGCATCGAAGCTGATCTCGTCGAGCAGCCGCTCCATCACCGTCGACAGGCGCCGAGCCCCGATGTTCTCGGTGCGCTCGTTCACGTCGCACGCGATCTGCGCGATGCGGCGGATGCCGTCCGGTGCCAGGTCGAGCGTGACCCCTTCGGTGGCCAGCAGCGCCTGGTACTGCTTGAGCAGGCTGGCGTGGGTCTGCGTGAGGATGGCCTCGAAGTCGTCGACCGAGAGCGAACCCAGTTCGACGCGGATCGGGAAGCGGCCCTGCAGCTCGGGGATCAGGTCGCTCGGCTTGCTCAGGTGGAACGCGCCGGAGGCGATGAAGAGGATGTGGTCGGTCTTGACCATGCCGTACTTCGTGTTCACCGTGGTGCCTTCGACCAGCGGCAGCAGGTCGCGCTGCACGCCCTGGCGCGACACGTCGGCGCCGCCGCTGTCCGAACGTGAGGCGACCTTGTCGATCTCGTCGAGGAACACGATGCCGTTCTGCTCGGTGTTGGTGAGCGCGCGGGTGCGCACCTCGTCCTCGTTGACGAGCTTGGCGGCTTCTTCCTCGCCCAGCAGCTTCAGCGCCTCGCCGATCTTGAGTTTGCGGGTCTTGCGTTTCGTGGGCGCGAGGTTGGAGAACATGCCCTTGAGCTGCTCGGCCATCTCGTCCATGCCCGGCGGGCCCATGATCTCGAGGTTGGCCTTCGGCTCGACCAGGTCGACCTCGATCTCCTTGTCGTCGAGCGCGCCTTCGCGCAGGCGCTTGCGCATCACCTGGCGCGCCGTGTTGTCGGCGGCGGGAGCGGGCGGCGGGCTCGCGGTGAGGCCGAAGTCGTGGCCGGACGGGCGCGGCGGCGGCACGAGGATGTCGAGCACGCGTTCCTCGGCGGCGTCTTCCGCGCGCACGCGCTGGCGGCGCATCTGCGCCTCGCGCTCCTGCTTCACGGCCATCTCGAGCAAGTCGCGGACGATGGAGTCGACGTCCTTGCCGACGTAGCCCACCTCGGTGAACTTGGTGGCCTCGACCTTGATGAACGGCGCGTCGGCCAGCTTGGCCAGGCGGCGCGCGATCTCGGTCTTGCCGACCCCGGTGGGGCCGATCATCAGGATGTTCTTCGGCGTGATCTCGCCGCGCAGGCCTTCCTCGACCTGCTGGCGGCGCCAGCGGTTGCGCAGGGCGATGGCGACGGCGCGCTTGGCGTCCTTCTGGCCGACGATGTGGCGGTCGAGTTCGGAGACGATCTCCTGGGGGGTCATGGTGCTCATTCCAGCGTCTCGATGGTGTGCTGCTGGTTGGTGTAGATGCAGAGGTCGCCGGCGATCTCGAGCGACTTCTTGACGATGTCGCGGGGCGAGAGTTCGGAGTGCTGCAGCAGGGCGAGGGCCGAGGCCTGGGCGTACGCGCCGCCCGATCCGATGGCCACGATGCCCTTCTCGGGTTCGAGCACGTCGCCGTTGCCGGTGATGATCAGCGAGGCGTCGCGGTCGGCCACGGCCAGCATGGCCTCCAGGCGGCGCAGCACGCGGTCGGTGCGCCAGTCCTTCGTGAGCTCGATCGCGGCGCGCACGAGGTGGCCCTGGTGTTTCTCGAGCTTGGCCTCGAAACGCTCGAACAGCGTGAAGGCGTCCGCGGTGGCGCCGGCGAAACCGGCCAGCACCTGGTCGCGGTAGAGCTTGCGCACCTTGCGGGCGGTGGACTTGACCACGATGTTGCCGAGCGTGACCTGGCCATCGCCGCCGAGGGCGACGACGTTGCCGCGGCGCACGCTCAGGATGGTGGTGCCGTGATAGTTTTCCATGGGGGTCAGATCCGGGCGGATGCGCCGGGTTCAACCCCGGCGCGGAAGAATCGAATCGGAAAGTATGTCACCCCGGCGAACGCCGGGGCCCACCGCCGCATCGGCGCGCCGGCGCCCTGGTGGGTCCCGGCGTTCGCCGGGACGAGCAGTGTGGGAAGGGCGTGCTGGTGCCTCGCCGTCACCCCGACGAAAGTCGGGGTCAGACGACGCGGACCTTGACCTTCGCGTGTTCGTTGATGCCCATCGCGCCGAAGAACAGCGCGACGAGGCGGTGGGCGTCGGAGAAGCTCACCGAGCGGTTTTCGCTGCGGCGGGCGAGCACCCAGTTCAGCAGGTCGCCCGCGGCGATGAAGTCGACGCGGATCAGGCGGGCACACGACACGTTGACGATGGTGGCGTTGCCCAGGTCCTCGTGCATCTTGTTCAGCGTGGCGCTGATGTCGCCCACCAGCTGGCCCGACAGTTCGACGCCGGCCACCTGCACCACCCCCGGCTCGTCGATCAGCTGGGATTCCTGGAAGCTGGTGGAGACGTCGCTGACGACCGACATGGGCGGCGACTGGGTGCTGAGGTTCGAGCCGCTGATGCGCACCTGGCACGTGACGGGCTCCCACGACGGCGGCGACACCTCGTAGGTGACGCAGTAGTCGATGGCGGCTTCGTCGAACTGGTCCGGGCGGTTGGCCAGGCGCAACGCGTCGAGGCGCACCTGCCAGAAGACGGGGTCCGCGTCGCGCACGCCGGTGGGCGCGGCATCCGACAGCACCTGCAGCAGGCGTTCACCGCCCACCCAGCGCATGTCGATGGACTGCGGCATCCAGCTGCGGAACAGTTCGCTCAGGCGGGCGCAGCCCTCGGCGTCGATGGACTGGAGCGCGCTCCAGTCGAAGACCCACGGGAGCGGCATCTGCAGCGTCTGCGAGCGCAGCTCGGCGACGGTGTCGGCCTCGACCAGGCTCGGGCACACCCAGCCGACGTTGCCGTCGATGCGGGCGTTGCTCGGGCGGCGCTCTTCGCTCGCGGCCTCGGCCACGAGGCGCGGCATCGAGAACCACTGCGGGGCCGACCAGCCGAACTGCTGGGCGTAGTCGAGGGCCAGGCCCTCGAACTTCTGCTGCTGGCCGATGGCGCGGTACAGGTCGAACAGGGCGAGCCAGGTTTCCGCGTGCTGGGCGCGGGGTCCGGTGGTGGCGGTGAGCTGGGAGAGTGATTCCTCGCACAGCTCGAAGTCGGCGTTCGCGAAGGCGATGACGGCTTCGTCGAGTTCGGGGTCGTGTTCGACCTCGCTGACCTCGGCCGCGAACGGGCGGGCGAGTTCGGACGATTCGACGCTGCCGTTGAGCGGGGACAGCCCGGGGCTCATGACCACGGCGGCCTGCGGCGCGATGCCGGGGCGCGGGCCGGGCGGCGGCACCGGGGTCAGGCCGGGTGTGCCGCCATCGGGCTGCGTCGCGGCGTAACCCATCGAGGCGGGCTGCGTGGGGGCGTCGTAGAAGGCGGGGGTGCGGCGCGAGGGCGAAGCCAGGCCGTCACCGACCATCTGCTGTTCGATCTCGTCGATCTTGGCCTTCACGCCGCTGTACGGCTTGGCGCCGCTCTCGGGCATGCGGGCTTCGGAGTCGTCGATGCGGGACGATCCGCCGAGCGTGGCGAGCTGTTCGCTCGTCAGGCCCTCGCGGCGCACCTTGCGGAGCATGTCGAATTCGCGCTTGCGCACGAAGTCGTTGCGCCGCTTGCGCTCGATCATCGCCTTGAGCTCGGACTTGGCGTATTCGCTCTCGCGAGCGTCTTCCGTGGGTGCGCCGAGCTGCGCCCAATCCGTGGCCGGGTTGGCCACGAACTTGACGACCTTCCGGAAGAAGCTGGAGCTGTCTTTGTTGTCCGCCATGTCGAAAGAAATAAAGCTGGGTCGGGCCGACGCAGGGCGTCAGTCGCCGAACATCTTCTGTTTCAGTTCGCGCCGTTGTTGGGCTTCCAGGGACAGTGTAGCGGTCGGGCGGGCGATCAGGCGGCCCAAACCGATGGGTTCGCCAGTTTCGTCGCAGAAACCATAGTCACCCGAATCGAGGCGGACCAGAGACTGTGCGATTTTCTTCAGAAGCTTGCGTTCACGGTCGCGCGTGCGCAACTCGAGGGCGTGTTCTTCCTCGATGGTGGCGCGGTCGGCCGGGTCGGGGACGATGGAGGTGTCCTCGCGCAGGTGCTCGGTGGTTTCGCCGGCATTGCTGAGCAGGTCGTCCTTCAGGCTTTGCAGCTTGGCACGGAAGAACTCGATCTGCTTGTCCTTCATGTACTCGCTGTCCGGCATGGCGAGCACTTCGGCCTCGGTCAGTTCGCTGCCGGCCTTGGTTTTCCAGGCGTTGGCGAGTTTGGGGTCGGCCTTGTGAGGGGTTTTGGCGATGTCGATCACGGAAGAATTCATCTGGCGGGTAGGGGGCCGCGGAGGCGCGAAGCGGTCCGCGAAGCGGGAGGTGGCCGGCGGAATGGGCGCCGGCGGGGGCGCCGCGGCGGCTCGGGCCGCCGCGACACGCGGAGAGGATGCCTTGATGACCCCGCTGTCCGCCTCGACGGCCTCGGCCGCCGGGGCGGGGGCGGCCTTGACGGCTGCCTTCGCGGGGGCGGGTTCGGGTTTCGGGGCGGGGGGGCGGGTCACGGCAGCAGGGGTGGACTTGGCAGGCGCGGGCGCCGCCTTGGTTGCAGGTTTCGGGGCCGACTTGGCCGCGGCCTTCGCCGCCGGCTTGGCCTCCGCGGTGGCCGTGGTGGTGGCTTTCACCGGAGATTTGGCGGCGGCCTTGGCCGCCGGCTTCTTCGCCGCTGGCTTGCTCGCGCTGGTTCGCTGGACCGGGGTCTTGCTCACTGGAAATCTCCTCGCAACGGCAGTTATACCCGCTATGGGGGCCACGTGCACCCCGGTAGCCGAGATCAGGCGCCGCGGATTGTAGCCACGTTGCCGTTTCTCGGGCGGCCCCTCAAAGAGGGGTCAGGCGAGGCACTGCTCCAGGCCCTGCTGGAAGACGTCCTTGGGGAGGTCGAGGCCGATGAAGACCATCTTGCTGGTCTTCTTCTCGCCCTTCGCCCACGCGGGACCCAGGTCGCTGCCCATCAGCTGGTGCACGCCCTGGAAGATCACCTTGCGGTCGCTGCCCTTCATGTTCAGAACCCCCTTGTAGCGCAGCATCTTCGGGCCGTACACCTGGACGATGGCCGCGAGGAAGTCTTCCAGCTTGGCCGGATTGAAAGGCTTATCGGAACGGAACACGAAAGACTTGACGTCGTCGTCGTGGGCATGGTGGTGCGGGTGGTCGCAATGTTCACCGTGCTCATGGTCGTGATCGTGGTCATGGTGGTGGTGGCCATGCCCGTGGTCGTCGGCCTTCAGGAAGTCCGGGTCGATCTCGAGCTTGGCGTTCAGGTTGAAGCCCTTGAGGTCGAACACGTCCTTCAGCGGCACGTCACCGAAGTTCACGCGCTTCTGCGGCGCGCGCGGGTTCATGTGCTTGATGCGGTGCGCCAGGGCGTCGACCGAGGCGTCGTCGACCAGGTCGGCCTTGCTGATGAAGATCTGGTCGGCGAACCCGACCTGCATGCGCGCTTCCTGGCGGGTGTCGAGCTGCTGGTCGCCGTGCTTGGCGTCCACCAGGGTCAGGATGGAGTCGAGAAGGAAGTTCTCGGCGACCTCGTCGTCCATGAAGAAGGTCTGGGCGACGGGGCCAGGGTCGGCGAGGCCGGTGGTCTCGATGACGACGCGGTCGAACTGCAGTTCGCCCTTGCGGCGCTTGGCCGCCAGGACGGTCAGCGTGCTGCGGAGGTCTTCGCGGATGGTGCAGCAGACGCAGCCGTTGTTCAGCTGGATGATCTGCTCGCGGCTGTCCTGCACCAGGATCTCGTTGTCGATGTTCTCGTCGCCGAACTCGTTCTCGATGACGGCGATCTTCTGGCCGTGGGCTTCGGTGAGCACGCGCTTGAGCAGCGTGGTTTTGCCCGAACCGAGGAAGCCGGTCAGGATGGTGGCGGGGATCAGACTCATGGAAAACCTGTGGGGGAGGGTGCCGCCGGCGGCGGAGAAGAACCCATGCGGGCCCATGTGGGGTCGCGGGCGGGGTTGACAAGGGATTTTCTCGAAGGTACCAGATGTGTCAAGCTCGCCTGGGGGGACATACGCCTACTGCTGTTAAGCTTTTGCCCATTCCGACTCCCCGCGCCCGCGCGATGCCCGACCCTCATCCCAGCCGCCCCCCCCGGGGGGACCGCCATGCCCCGCAGGCCGACAAGCGCAGCCTGTTCGAGCGGCTGGTCGAGTTCGTGTCGCCGGGCGTCGACTCGCGCGACGAACTCATCGAGACCCTGGCCGACGCCGAGCAGCGCGAGCTGATCCCGCCCGAGTCGCGGGTCATGCTCGAGGGGGTCATCCGCATGGCCGACCTGACCGCCGGCGACGCGATGGTGCCCGCGCCGCGCATGGACGTGCTCGACATCGAGTCGCCGTACGACGACCTGCTCTGGGTCGTGATCGACACCGGGCACTCCCGGTTCCCGGTCTTCGAGGGCTCGCGCGACAACATCATCGGCACGCTGATGGCCAAGGACCTGCTCAAGCTGCAGCGGGCGCCCGAGCTGAACCTGCGCACCCTGCTGCGGCCGGCCGTCTTCGTGCCCGAGTCCAAGGGCCTGAACGAGCTGCTCCGCGACTTCCGCTCCAACCGCAACCACCTGGCGATGGTGATCGACGAGTTCGGCAACACCGCCGGCCTCATCACCATCGAGGACGTGCTGGAGGAGATCGTCGGCGAGATCGAGGACGAGTTCGACGAGAAGGACGGCGAGTCCGGCATCTACACCCTGGCCGACGGCAGCCACCGCGTGGCGGGCGACACCGAGATCGCCGCCGTCAACGAGGCGTTCGTGGTCGACCTGCCGGTCGACGAGTTCGACACCATCGGTGGCCTGGTCGCCCAGGAACTGGGCCGTGTCCCGCGTCGCGGCGAATCCGTGACAATCGCGAACCTCGTGTTCTCGGTCATGTTGACCCGTGGTGGTGCGGTGCGCTGGTTCAAGGTCACCCGCAACCCCGAGATCGCCCTGGGGAGTGACGGTGCCTGACATTCAAAAAACCAATTCGACAACCCGTACGACAACCCGCGGTGGCGACACCGGCAAGAGCGCTGGCAAGAGTGCCCGCTCCGGAGCCCGGCGCAGCAAGGGCACGGTCATCGACCGCGTCTTTGTCGGGTTCGACCTGTCCTTCGTGATCCTGCTGGGCGCGCTGCACGCGCTGCCCACGGCGTACCCGCGCCTCTGGTGGCTCCAGCTGCTGTGCGCGGCCGGCCTCGCGTTCCGCGTGAGCCGGGCCTCGGTGGGCCGCTCGGCGCTGCTCGGCTTCGCCTTCGGCACGGCCTGGCTGTGCGCCGGCACCTGGTGGCTCTACATCAGCATGCACCGCTACGGCGGCTTGTCGGCGCCGCTGTCGGCGCTCGCGGTGTTCGCGCTGTCGGCGTTCCTGTCCCTCTACCTCGCGGCCGCGATGGGGCTCTTCGCGAAGTTCCGGCGCCATGCGCTGTGGCTCGACGTGCCCATGTTCGCCGGCTGCTGGCTGCTGGCCGAGCTGGCCCGCGGCTACGTCCTGACCGGCTTCCCGTGGGCCGCCTCGGGCTACGCCCACGTCGACTCGCCGCTGGCGACGCTGGCCCCGGTGATCGGGGTGTACGGCATCGGGGCGGTGGCCGCGGGGCTGGCCGCGCTGCTCGTGACGGGTCTGCGCGACCGCCGCCAGCCGGGCGGGGTCACGGCCGTGTGCGTGGCCACCGTCGGCGTCGTGGTGGCGGGCCTGACGTTCATCAAGTTGCCGAGCTACACCGTGGCCACGGGCACGCTGCAGTTGTCGCTGCTGCAGCCGAACGTGCCGCAGAACGAGAAGTTCGCGGTCGAGGTGCTGCCGCAGAACCTCGAGTGGGCCGCGAAGAACCTGATGGCCGCGCGCGGTGACCTGGTCATCGCGCCGGAAACCATCGTGCCGCTGCTGCCCGAGCAGCTGCCGCCCGAGTACTGGCAGCCGCTGCTGAAGCACTTCCAGCGCGGCCCGCAGGCCGCGCTGTTCGGCCGGCCGCTCGGCAGCCTGGAGACCAGCTACACCAACTCCGCCGTGGGCATCTCCCGCGACACGGTGAAGATGGACGACGGCTTCTTCCGCTACGACAAGCACCACCTGGTGCCGTTCGGCGAGTTCATTCCCACCGGCTTCCGCTGGTTCACGAACCTGATGAACATCCCGCTCGGCGACTTCGGCCGGGGCCCGCGCGTGGCTGCGTCGTTCCCCGTGAAGGGTGAACGGATCGCCCCGAACATCTGCTTCGAGGACTTGTTCGGCGAGGAGCTCGCCGCCCGGTTCGCCGACGAGCCGGTGGCGCCCACGGTGTTCGCGAACCTCACCAACATCGGCTGGTTCGGCGACACCATCGCGGTCGACCAGCACCTGCACATCTCGCGCATGCGCACCCTCGAGTTCCAGCGCCCGATGGTGCGGGCCACCAACACCGGCACCACCGCCGTGATCGACTACACCGGCCGCGTCACCCAGGCGATGCCCACGTTCACCCAGGGCGTGCTGGACGCGCCGGTGACCGGGCGCACCGGGCTCACGCCGTTCGCGTCGTGGTCCTCGCGCTTCGGGCTGCTGCCGCTGCTGATCGTGGCGCTGCTGCCGCTGCTCGGCGCCCTCGTCCTGCGCCGCGCCGAAGACTGACATCCCGGGCGGGGCGGCGGGCCCGTAAAATCCCGCCTCCTGCCCTTTTCCCGTGACTGCACCACCATGCTGACCTTCCAGCAAATCATCCTGCGCCTGCAAGACTACTGGGACCGCCAGGGCTGCGCGCTGCTGCAACCGTACGACATGGAAGTCGGCGCGGGCACCAGCCACACCGCCACGTTCCTGCGCGCCCTGGGCCCGGAACCCTGGAAGGCCGCCTACGTGCAGCCCAGCCGCCGCCCGAAGGACGGCCGCTACGGGCAGAACCCGAACCGCCTGCAGCACTACTACCAGTACCAGGTGGTGCTCAAGCCCGCGCCGTCGAACATCCTCGAGCTGTACCTCGGCTCGCTGGAGGCGCTCGGCTTCGACCTGAAGGCCAACGACATCCGCTTCGTGGAAGACGACTGGGAGAACCCGACGCTCGGCGCGTGGGGCCTCGGCTGGGAGGTGTGGCTCAACGGCATGGAGGTCACGCAGTTCACGTACTTCCAGCAGGTGGGCGGCATCGAGTGCAAGCCCATCACCGGCGAGATCACCTACGGCCTCGAGCGCCTGGCGATGTACCTGCAGGGCGTCGACAGCGTCTACGACCTCAAGTGGACCGACACGCTCAGCTACGGCGACGTGTACCACCAGAACGAGGTCGAGCAGAGCACGTACAACTTCGAGCACAGCGACGTCGACTTCCTGCTAACCGCCTTCGCGGCGCACGAGAAGCAGGCCAAGCACCTGATGGAGTCGCAGCTCGCGCTGCCGGCCTACGAGCAGGTGCTCAAGGCCGCGCACAGCTTCAACCTGCTCGATGCGCGGGGCGCCATCAGCGTCACCGAACGCGCCGCCTACATCGGCCGCATCCGCAACCTCGCGCGCAGCGTCGCGCAGAGCTACCTCGACAGCCGTGCCCGCCTCGGCTTCCCCATGGCCCCGAAGGCCTGGGCCGACGAAGTGGTCGCCTCCCTCGAAAAGAACAAGAAGGCGGCCTGAACCATGACCACCAAGAACCTCCTGATCGAACTGTTCGTCGAGGAACTGCCGCCGAAGGCGCTGAAGGCGCTCGGCGAGTCCTTCGCCCGCACGATCGCCGAAAGCCTGAAGGCCTCGGGCCTCGCCTCCGCGCAGTCCGCCGTCACCCCGTTCGCCTCGCCGCGCCGCCTCGGCGCCCATGTGAGCGGCGTGCTGGCCCAGGCCGACGACAAGCCCGTCACGCAGAAGCTGATGCCGGTGGCCGTCGCGCTCGACGCCTCGGGCAACGCCACGCCGGCGCTGCTGAAGAAGCTGGGTTCGCTCGGCTTCGACGCGGCCGTCGTGCCCCAGCTCAAGCGCCAGCCGGACGGCAAGGCCGAGGCGCTGTTCCTCGACACCGTCGTGAAGGGCGCCCGCCTGGCCGAGGGCCTGCAGAAGGCGCTCGACGAGGCGCTCGCGAAGCTGCCCATCCCGAAGGTCATGCAGTACCAGCTGGAAGACGGCTGGTCGAGCGTGAACTTCGTGCGCCCGGCCCACGGCCTCGTGGCGCTGCACGGCGCCGACCTGGTGCCGGTGAAGGCGCTGGGCCTCGAGTCCGGCCGCGCCACGCATGGCCACCGCTTCGAGGCGTCGGTCGACCCCGTGATGCTGCTCGACGCCGACCACTACGCGCACCAGTTGCAGGAGCAGGGCGCCGTGATCGCGAGCTTCGAAGCGCGCCACGCCGAGATCGCCCGCCAGCTGAAGGTGGCCGCCGACCGCGAGGGCCTTCTGCCCATCGACGACCCGGCGCTGCTCGACGAAGTCACCGCGCTGGTCGAACGACCGAACGTGCTGCTGTGCCAGTTCGAGGAAGAGTTCCTCGCCGTGCCGCAGGAGTGCCTCATCCTCACGATGAAGGCCAACCAGAAGTACTTCCCGCTGCTGGACGCGGCGGGCAAGCTCACGAACAAGTTCCTGATCGTCAGCAACATCGCGCCGGCCGACCCGAGCCGCGTGATCGGCGGCAACGAGCGTGTGGTGCGCCCGCGCCTCGCCGACGCCAAGTTCTTCTTCGACCAGGACCGCAAGAAGACGCTCGCGTCGCGCGTCGAGGGCCTGGGCCGTGTCGTGTACCACGGCAAGCTGGGCACGCAGGGTGAACGAGTGGAGCGCGTGCGCGCCATCGCCCGCGTGATCGGCCAGGCGATCGGCGGCGCCGACGTGGCCGCGCAGGCGGACACCGCCGCGACCCTTGCGAAGGCCGACCTGCTGACCGACATGGTGGGCGAGTTCCCCGAGCTGCAGGGCATCATGGGCGGCTACTACGCCCGTGGCGACGGCCTCGGCGACACCATCGCCTCGGCCATCGAGGACCACTACAAGCCGCGTTTCGCGGGCGACGAACTGCCGCGCAACGACGTGGGTGTCGCGGTGGCCCTGGCCGACAAGCTCGAGACGCTGACCGGCCTCTTCGGCATCGGCCAGCTGCCCACCGGCGACAAGGATCCGTTCGCGCTGCGCCGCCATGCCCTCGGCGTGGTGCGCATGCTGGTCGAGCGCGCGCTGCCGCTCGACATCGACGCGCTCGTGCGTGCAGCCGTCGAGACCTTCGGTCCGCTGGTCGCCGACCCGGCCAAGACCACCGGCCTCGTGGTCGACTTCATGTTCGACCGCCTCGCGGTCAGCCTGCGCGACCAGGGCTACGGGCCCCAAGAGATCGACGCCGTGCTGAGCCGCCGCGGCAGCCGCGTGCACGAGGTGCCGCGTGCGCTCGCCGCCGTGAAGGCCTTCGCCGCGCTCCCCGAGGCCGCGAGCCTGGCCGCCGCGAACAAGCGCGTGGGCAACATCCTCGCGAAGTCCGAGGGGGCCGTGGGCACCACGCCGGACGCCGCGCGGTTCGTCGAACCGCAGGAGCAGGCGCTGTTCGAGGCGCTGCGCGCCGCCAACGGCCCGGCCACCGAGGCCTTCGAGCGCGGCGACTACACCGCGTCGCTGCAGGCCCTGGCCGTGCTGAAGGCGCCGGTGGACGCGTTCTTCGACGCCGTGATGGTCAACGCGGAAGACCCCGCGCTGCGCGCCAACCGACTCGCGCTGCTGGCGAGCCTGCACGCCGCGATGAACCGCGTGGCCGACCTCTCGAAGCTGGCCACCTGAGCATCACGCGATGAACCTCATCATCCTCGACCGCGACGGCACGATCAACGAGGATCGGGACGACTACGTCAAGTCGGCCGACGACTGGATCCCGATCCCCGGCTCGCTCGAGGCCATCGCCCGGCTGAACCACGCGGGCTGGCACACGGTGATCGCGAGCAACCAGTCGGGCCTCGGCCGCGGCCTGTTCGACATGGCCGCGCTCAACGCGATGCACGCGAAGATGAACTCACTGCTCGCGAAGGTGGGTGGCCGCATCGACGCGGTGTTCTTCTGTCCGCACACGCCCGACGAGTCGTGCGACTGCCGCAAGCCGCTGCCGGGCCTGTTCCGCCAGATCGGCGAACGCTACGGCGTGGACCTCGCCAACGTGCCGGTGGTGGGCGACTCGCTGCGTGACCTGCAGGCCGGCGCGGCGCTCGGCTGCCGGCCGCACCTCGTGCGCACCGGCAAGGGTGCCGCCACCGTGGCCGGCAACGTGCTGCACCAGGTGCCCGGCACCGTGGTGCACGACGACCTCGCGGCGTTTGCCGAACACCTGATCCAGGAAGAGCGAGTCCTGCGCGGCAGTGCCGGCGCGGGCGATGCGAGCCTCGGACGTCTCGACTGAATTCCCAATGACGAAACTGCTGACCGCGATCCGGTCGTTCCTGTTCCTGCTGTGGATGGCCGTCACCGTGGTGCCCTGGGCGCTCGCCGTGCTGGTGTATTCGATCTTCGTGCGCGGCGCGCCCATCTACTGGCTGTGCGCCGGCTGGCTGCGCGTGGCCATCTGGGGCTGCAAGGTGATCTGCGGCGTCGAGAAGCGCGTGCACGGCATGGAGAACCTGCCCGACGGTCCGGTGATCCTGCTGTCGAAGCACCAGAGCACGTGGGAGACGTTCGCGTACCCCACGATCATGCCGAAGCCGCTCTGCTACGTGTTCAAGCGCGAACTGCTCTACATCCCGTTCTTCGGCTGGGCCATGGCCCGCATCGACATGATCCACATCGACCGCAGCAAACGCGCCGAGGCCTGGAACAAGGTGGCCGAGCAGGGCCGCAAGCACATGGGCCACGGCAACTGGGTGATCATGTTCCCCGAAGGCACCCGTGCGCCCCGTGGCGGGCAGGGCACCTACAAGGCCGGCGGCACCCGGCTGGCCGTGGCCACGGGCGTGCCGGTGGTGCCCATCGCGGTGAACGCGGCGCGCTGCTGGCCGCGCAAGTCCTTCATGGTGCGCCCGGGCGTGGTCGACGTGTCGATCGGCAAGCCCATCCCGTCCGAGGGGCGCACGGCCGACGACCTGATGCGCGAGGTGGAAACCTGGATCGAAGCGGAAATGCGCCGCATCGATCCCGAGGCCTACGTGGCCTCCGCAACCTGAAGGTCATGGGCGCCGCATAGAATGAGCGCCCATGACGCGACCCTTGCCGGCCCCCCGCACGATGCAGCTTTCGCTGTTCGATGACGGCTCGCCGGCTGCTCTGCCCCTGATGTCCGTGCCTCCCGATGCACCGCCGATGGTTTCGGCCCCGGCGCCCACGCCTCGCCTGCCCCTGGCGGTGAGCCCGGCGCCGAGCGCGCTGGCGCCTGCCGTGTTCCGCCATCCGCAGGCGCACCGCGAGATCCGCCTCAACTCCCACGTGGTCGCCTACGCGCTGCGCCGTGCGCGCCGCCGCAGCATCGGCTTCGTCGTCGGGCTCGACGGCCTGACCGTCTCCGCCCCGAAGTGGGTGGGCCTCGCCGAGATCGACACCGCGCTGCACGAGAAGGCCGACTGGATCCTGCGCAAGCTGCGCGAACAGCAGGAGCGCCAGCAGCGCCTGCTGGCGGCGAAGGTCGAGTGGCGCGACGGCACCAGCATCCCCTACCTCGGCGACACCGTCATCGTGGTGCTCGACGCCCGCGCCGGCTCGGCCAAGGGCGGAACCGTGCTCAACACCGATGCGTCCGCGCTGCCGGGCGTGCCCAGCCACACGCTGCACATCGGCCTGCCGCACACGGCGGGGCCGGAACAGATCCGCGACGTGGTCCAGAGCTGGCTGCAGCGCGAAGCGCGCCGCGTGTTCGAGGAACGCTGCCGCCACTTCGCGGTGCAACTGGGCGTGCAGTACAAGCGGCTCAGCCTGTCGTCCGCGCAGACGCGCTGGGGCAGCGCCAGCGCCGATGGCTCCATCCGCCTCAACTGGCGCCTGATCCACTTCGCCATGTCCACCATCGACTACGTGGTGGCGCATGAGCTCGCCCACCTGCGCGAGATGAACCACAGCCCCCGCTTCTGGGACGTGGTGCGTTCGGTGATGCCCGACTTCGAGAAAGCCCGCGGCACCCTCAAGGACGACGTGCTGCCGGTCTTCGATTGACGGTGCGGGCGCCGAGGCGATGAGCCTGCATCGCTATTCGTTCCGACAGCTCCTGCTGGTGGCGTTCCTGCTGATCGCCGCGCTCCTCAGCGCCGCATCGCTGCGCGGCCTCTTCACCCTCGAAGGCCTGCTGCGCCAGAGCAGCGCGGGCGCCCGCCAGGCGGTCACGCTCAGCGCCGCGGCGCAGCTGATGGCCGAGCGCAGCGTCGACATGGAGCGTGCGGCGCGCCAGTTCCTCGTGCTCGGCGACCCCAACCTGCGCCAGCGTTTCGACGACGCGGCCCGCGAGGCCGGCGATTCGCTCGAACAGCTGTCGGCGGGGTCGCTGCCGAAGGCGTCGGCCGACAAGTGGCGCGCCACGCTCGCGGAGATCGAGGCCCAGCTCACTGGCACGCCACCCACGCAGCGCCAGCGCGAACTCGCGCTCACCGCGGCGTTCACCGCGCTCGACCAGCTCAACACCACCATCGCCGAGCAGGTGCGCCAGGCCACCGAGCAGCGCAACCAGGTGCTGCGCGACGAACTCGAGGCGCGGCGCGTGGACCTCGCGCAGCAGATCCTCGGCGCCATCGTGGTGGCCGGCGTGCTGGCGCTGGTGTTCGGCCTGTGGCTCGCACGGCCGCTCAAGCGCATCGAGAACGCCATCGTGGGCCTCGGCGAGAACCGCCTCGAGAAGACCATCGACATCCGCGGCCCGGCCGACGTTCGCCTGATCGGCCAGCGGCTCGAATGGCTGCGGCTGCGGCTGGCCGAACTCGACTCCGACAAGGCGCGGTTCCTGCGGCACGTGTCGCACGAGCTGAAGACGCCGCTGGCCGCGTTGCGCGAGGGCGTGTCCCTGCTCGAGGACGGGGTCACGGGCGCGCTCAACGACAACCAGGTGCAGGTCGTGCGCATCCTGCAGCAGAACACCGTGGTGCTGCAACGGCAGATCGAGGACCTGCTGCGCTTCAACGCCGCGGCCTTCGAGGCCCGCCGCCTCGTGCGCCGGCGCACCGAGCTCGTGGCCTTCATCGGCGACCTCGTCAACCAGCAGCGCCTGCAGTGGCAGGCCAAGCTGCTGCGCGTGAGGGTCGACGGCGACCCGCTCTGGACCGAGATCGACGGCGACAAGATGGGAATGGCCCTTGCCAACCTGTTGTCGAACGCGATCCGCTTCAGCCCCTCGGGCGGTACCATCCAGTTTTCGGTCTCCCGGGAAGCCGGCCGGGCCTGCATCGACATCGTCGACAGCGGCCCGGGTGTCGCGTCCGCCGACCGTGCCCGCGTCTTCGAACCGTTCTACCGGGGCGAGCGCCAGCCGGCCGACGAGGCGCGTGGCAGTGGCATCGGGTTGTCCATCGTCCATGAGTACGTCACCGCGCACGGCGGGCAGATCGAACTGCTGCCCGACGGGCCGGGGGCGCACTTCCACATCGAGCTTCCGCATGCGTCCTCGGACTGACCTTCTTCGTGCCTGGGCCCTGGCGGGCGGCAGCCTCGCGCTGGCCGCCTGCACGGCGCTGCAGCCCGCGCCGCCGCCGGCCCCCGTGCCGCCTCCGCCGCCCGCGCCGGCCCCGGTGCCGCCGCCTCCGCCGCCCCCACCGCCGCCGGTCGTCGACCCGAGCGAGGGCGTGGCGCGGCGGCTGCTCGCCTACAACGAACAGCTGCGGCAGATGTCGCAGGCCGAGCTCGGCCAGGAACTCACCCGCCTGAACGCACTCGTGTCCGCCAACGCGCAGGCGGCGTCGCCGCAGCTCGTGATGGAGCTGTCGCTCGCGCTGACCCATGCGCGCAACAACGGTGACATCGCCCGGGCGGCCGCGCTGCTCGACCCCATCGTCAAGTCCACCAACCCCGACATCGCGCCGTGGCAGCCGCTGGCGCGCCTGCTGTCGGTGCGGCTCGTCGAGCAGCGCAAGCTCGAGGAGCAGCTCGACCGCCAGGGCCTGCAGCTGCGCGAGGCCCAGCGCAACCTGCAGCAGACCAACGACAAGCTCGAGGCCCTCAAGGCCATCGAACGCAGCCTGACGGCCCGGCCGCCGTCGGCCCCCGTGAAACCGGCGGCACCACCGCCACCCCCGGCGCCGTCCGCGCCGCCGGCACCCGCTCCTGCCTCGAAAGCCCCGTGATGCCGGCGAACCTCCTGCTGGTCGACGACGACCCGGACCTGCTCAAGCTGCTGTCGATGCGGCTCACCTCGGCCGGATACCACGTGACGGCGGTGGCGTCCGCGGAAGACGCCCTCGCGCAGCTCGACGTGGCGCGTCCGCAGCTCGTCGTGAGCGACGTGCAGCTGCCGGGCCGGGACGGCCTCGCGCTGTTCGACGAGATCCGCGCCCACCATCCCGCGCTGCCGGTCATCCTGCTCACCGCGCACGGCACCATCCCCGACGCGGTCGAGGCCACGGCCCGCGGCGTCTTCACGTACCTCACCAAACCCTTCGACGGCAAGGCGCTGCTCGAGAAGATCTCGCAGGCGCTCGCGCTGGGTGCCCCCGCGCACAAGGCGGCCGACGGCGACGAGCGGTGGCGCGAGGCCATCGTGAGCCGTTCGGCGCGCATGGCCGAGCTGCTGGCCGAGGCCAAGATGGTGGCCGCGTCCGACGCCAGCGTGCTGATCTGCGGCGAGAGCGGCAGCGGCAAGGAACTGCTCGCGCAGGCCATCCACAAGGCCAGCGCGCGGGCCGACAAACCCTTCGTCGCGGTGAACTGCAGCGCGATCCCCGAGGCCCTGCTCGAGTCCGAATTGTTCGGGCACGTGAAGGGGTCGTTCACGGGCGCCGTGGCCAACCACCGGGGCCTCTTCCAGGCCGCCGACGGGGGCACGCTGTTCCTCGACGAAATCGGCGACATGCCCCCGGCGCTGCAAGTCAAGCTGCTGCGGGTGCTGCAGGAGCGGTCGGTGCGGCCGGTCGGGGCGAGCGAAAGCATCCCCGTCGACGTGCGCATCCTGTCCGCCACCCACCGCGACCTCGATGCCGCGATGGCCGAAGGGCAATTCCGGGAAGACCTTTTTTACCGATTGAACGTGGTGGCGCTGACGCTGCCGCCGCTGGGCGAACGGCGCGAGGACATCCCGCTGCTGGCCAACCATTTCCTGTCGAAACTGGGCGAGAAATACGGCAAGCCGCTCAACGGTTTCGCCCCCGATGCGCTGAAGGCGCTGGCCACGGCCCTGTGGCCGGGCAACGTGCGGCAGTTGCACAACGTGGTGGAGCAGGTCTGCGCGCTCGCCACCACGCCGCTGATCCCCCTCGCGCTGGTGCAGCGCGCGCTGCGCGTGCCCACCGTCGAAGTGCTCAGCTTCGCGCAGGCGCGGGAACGCTTTGAACGAGATTACCTGGTCGGTTTGCTCAAAATGACCGATGGCAACGTGGCGGATGCGGCCCGCCTGGCGGACCGCAACCGCACCGAGTTCTATCGCCTGTTGCAGAAGCATGGGTTGACCCCGGGCCGGTTCCGCGCCGACACGCCGGCCGCCGAATAGGGCACGGCGCGGGGCCGCCGGGCCCGCGTTGTCGCCGATGCGCGACAACGCGTTTGCCGCGGTGCAGCAGAGGGAAAGCGACCGGGAGGTCCGCTTTCCGTTGTCGCTGGAGGGCGACAGAAATCGGGGAAATGAGGGCGGACTGGATCACCTCATTTCTCGTAAGTCGTTGATTTCATTGGGTTTGGCCGTTTTGGCATGGTCATTGCGCTAGGGGAGTCGTGCCGCTGGTTTTCAGCGGTTTCCGACCTCCAGCCCAAGGACCTCGTTTTGCAGCTTCTTCCGCGTTCCCTGCCCATGTTTCGCCTGGCCGCCGGCCTGGTGGCCTGCCTCGCGGCCGGCGGCAGCTTCGCGTTCGGCTTCGACGACGTGGACCGCCTCGCGAAGGCCAAAGCCGCACAGCCCCACGTCACGGCGCCGCTGAACCTGCCGCCCGACCTCCGGGGGCTCTCGTACGACCAGTACCGGGACATCCGCTTCAAGCCGGACCGGGCCATGTGGCGCGCCGACGGCCTGCCGTTCGAACTCGCGTTCTTCCACCTCGGCAAGCACCAGACCGCGCCCGTGCGCATCAACGAGGTGACGTCCTCCGGCGCCGTGCGCCACGTCACCTTCGACCCGAAGGCGTTCGACTACGGCAAGAACCAGGTGAACCCCGCGAACTGGGGCGACCTGGGCTTCGCGGGCTTCCGCGTGCACTACGCGCTGAACAAGCCGGCCTACAAGGACGAGCTGGTCGTGTTCCTCGGCGCCAGCTACTTCCGCGCGCTGGGCCGCGACCAGCACTACGGCCTGTCCGCCCGCGGCCTCGCCATCGACACCGCCGGCGGCAAGGGCGAGGAGTTCCCGCGTTTCACGGAGTTCTGGATCGAGCGCCCCGCGTCGAACGCCACGTCGCTCGTGGTCCACGCGCTGCTCGAATCGCCGCGCGCGACCGGGGCCTACCAGTTCACGCTGCGCCCGGGCGAAAGCACCGTGGCCGACGTGCGCAGCCGCCTGTACCTGCGCGCGGGCGTCGCCACCCTCGGCATCGCGCCGCTCACCAGCATGTTCCAGCACGGCGAGAACCAGCCGCGCGCTGGCGAGTTCCGCCCGGAGGTGCACGACTCCGACGGCCTGATGGTGGCCACCGGCGAAGGTGAGTGGCTGTGGCGGCCGCTGATCAACCCATCGAAGCCGCTCGTGACGTCGTTCGCCACGCGCGACCCGAAGGGCTTCGGCCTGATGCAGCGCGACCGCGCGTTCGCGAGCTACGAAGACACCGAGGCGAGCTACGAACGCCGCCCGAGCACCTGGATCGAGCCGAAGGGCGCTTGGGGGGCCGGCCGTGTCGAACTCTTCCAGTGGCCCACGGCCGACGAGACCAACGACAACATCGTGGCGTACTGGGTGCCCGACACCGTGCCCGCCCCGGGCCAGCCGCTCGACTTCGCGTACCGCATGTCGTTCCAGGGCGATGTGCAGCAGCGCCCGCCCACCGGCTGGGCCACCCAGTCCCGCACGGGCCGAGGCTTCGCCGAAGTCGCGGCCGACGAAGTGAACTACGTCGTCGACTTCACGGGCCCGGCGCTCGACGCCCTCCCGCCCGACGCGGCGGTGAAGCCCGTGGTCTCCGCCGGCCCGAACGGCCGCGTCGTCGAGACCAACGCCTACCGCATCGCAGCCAACGGCGCCTGGCGCCTGACGCTGCGCGTGCGCCGAATCGATGCGACGCAGCCGGTCGAGCTGCGCGCCTTCCTCCAGCAATCCACCCACGCATTGACCGAAACATGGACATCCATCATTCAGCCCGCTTGATGAGCCCGGGTCCTGTCGGCTCGTCCTCGTCCACCTCCCCGGAGGTGTCCCCCTTGATCCCGCGCGTGCCCGGCGTGGGGCCCAGCGCCCCGCCGATCCGGCGCGCGTCGATGGTGGCCACGCCGTGGCGTGGCTTCTGGCGCGGCCTGTTCGAAGGCGTGGGCCGCGCGGCGACCGGCCACGGTTCGGCGTTCGAGCCGAAGCTGCCGTGGGAGGTGGCCGCGATGTGGCGCCGACGCGTGTTGCTGGTGCTGGTCGCCTTGTCCGCCGTGGGCGCCACGGCGCTGCTGACGCAGGTGCTGCCCGTCTACGAGGCGAACTGGCTGCGCGTGGGGCAGATCGCGCTGTTCTCGCTGCTGTTCGCCTGGGTGGCGGCCGGTTTCTTCACGGCGCTGATGGGCTTCTGGGTGCAGCTGCGCGGCGATCCGCACGCGCTGCGGTACCAGGACGTGCTGAACGACACGCTGTCGCCGGACGCCCGCACCGCGATCATCATGCCGATCTGCAACGAGCAGGTGGCCACGGTGTTCGCGGGCCTGCGCGCCACGCTCGAATCGGTGGCGGCCGCGGGCGGCTCGCGCCTGTTCGACCTGTACGTGCTCTCCGACACCAGCGACCCGACCCTGCGCGCCGCCGAACTCGCCGCATGGGCCGAGCTGCGCACCACGCTCGGCGGCAACGGACGCGTGTACTACCGCTGGCGCCAGCACCGCACGAAGCGCAAGAGCGGCAACGTCGCCGACTTCTGCCGCCGCTGGGGCCAGGACTACCGCTACATGGTGGTGCTCGACGCCGACAGCGTGATGACCGGTGACGCCCTCGTCACGCTGGTCAAGCTGATGGAAGCGCACCCGAAGGCCGGCATCATCCAGACGGCGCCGCAGGCCTGCGGCCTGTCGACCGTGCACGCACGCGCGCAGCAGTTCGCGGGCCGCGTGGCCGGCCGGCTGTTCACCGCGGGCATGCAGTACTGGCAGCTGGGCGAGTCGCACTACTGGGGGCACAACGCGATCATCCGCGTCGAGCCCTTCATGAAACATTGCTCGCTGGCCCCGCTGCCGGGCCGTGGCGGCCTGAGCGGCGACATCATGTCGCACGACTTCGTCGAAGCCGCGCTGATGCGCCGCGCCGGCTACCACGTGTGGCTCGTGTCCGACCTGCCGGGCAGCTACGAGCAGCAGCCGCCCAACCTGCTGGAGGAACTGTCGCGTGACCGCCGCTGGTGCCAGGGCAACCTGCAGAACGCCCGCCTGCTGACCGAACCGGGCCTGCACGGCGTGCACCGCGCGATGCTGCTGACCGGCGCGCTCGCGTACCTGTCGGCACCGCTGTGGCTCGGCTTCGTGCTGCTGGGCGGGGCGCTGTGGCTGTTCGGCGGCTACGCGATCTTCACGCCGCAGTACGGCATCCGCATGGAAATGCTGGGCCTGTGGCTCGCCACCGGCGCGATGCTGTTCATGCCGCGCATCCTCGGCGTGGCCACCATCTTCCTGAAGAAGGAACAGCACCTGTACGGCGGCGGGGGTGCGGTGGTGCGCAGCGGTGTCCTCGAAGGCCTGTTGTCGGTGCTGCAGGCGCCGGTGCGCATGGTGGCGCACACGATGTTCGTCGTCGTGGCCCTGACCGGCCTGAAGCTGAACTGGAAGTCGCCTCCGCGCGAGGCGCAGGACATCGGCTGGGGCGACGCCGTCCGCCGCTTCGCCCCCATCATGGCCGTGGTCGTGGCGCTCGTGGGCGTGGCGCTGGCCATCGAGCCGGGCGCCGCACTGTGGCTGGCCCCGGTGGCGCTGCCGCTGCTGTTCGCCGTGCCGCTCACCGTGGCCACGAGCCGCGCGGGCTTCGGCGAACGCGTGAAGGCGCGCCAGCTGCTCGTGACGCCCGAGGAGTCGTGGTCGCCCACGGTGCTGCGCCAGGCCTGGGCCTATGCGAGCGACGCCGAGCCGCTGCCGAGCTTCGCCGACGCCGTCACCGACCCGTGGCTCTTCGACGTGGTGCGTTCGGCCATGGGGCCGCGCAACACGACGTGGGGCGTGCGCGGGAAGGTGCGCCGGAACCTCGTGCGGGCGGTGATGGCGCCGCAGGACACGGAGCGGCTGTCGACGGCGGACCGGATGCGCTTGTTGAGCGAGCCGCAGAGCATCGTGCGGTTGCGCGACCAGCTGGCCGCCAACAGCACCTGGGACGAGAAAGCCGCGTGACACGTCACCCCGGCGAACGCCGGGGCCCACTCGCCCGACGTGCGCTTCGGCTGCGGTGGATCCTGGCGTTCGCCGGGATGACGCTCTTCAGCGGTTCAGCCAGGCCTCGGCCATCCGCACCCACAACGTGGCCCCGAGCGGAATCAGGTCGTCGTTGAAGTCATAGCTCGGGTTGTGCAACATGCACGGCCCGAGGCCGTGGCCGCCGATGCGGTGTTCGCCTTCGCCGTTGCCGATCACGAAGTAGCAGCCGGGCTTGGCCTGCAGGAAGAAGCTGAAGTCTTCGGCGCCCATGGTGGGCTCGAACTCCTGCACGTTCTCGGGCCCCACCACGTCGGCCATCACCTGCCGCGCGAACGCGGTCTCGGCGGTGTGGTTGATGGTGGGCGGGTAGTTGCGCTTGAACTCGAACTCGCAGGTGGCCTCGAAGGCCGCGCACGTGTGCGACGCCACGTCGCGCATGCGGCGCTCGATCAGGTCGAGCAGTTCCACGGTGAAGGTGCGCACCGTGCCCTGGATCTCGCAGCTGTCGGGCACCACGTTCGTGGCCTCGCCCGTGTGGATCATCGTCACCGAGATCACGCCGGCTTCGAGGGGCCGCTTGTTGCGCGAGATGATCGTCTGGAATGCCTGAACCAGCTGGCACGCCACCGGCACCGGGTCCACGCCCAGGTGCGGCATCGCGGCGTGCGAGCCCTTGCCGCGGATGGTGATGCGGAACTCGTTGCTCGAGGCGAAGCAGGGCCCGTCGCACACGGCGAACTGGCCGACCTTCAGGCCCGGCCAGTTGTGCGCGCCGAAGATGGCTTCCATCGGGAACTTCTCGAAGAGGCCGTCCTTGATCATCTCGCGCGCGCCGCCGCCGCCTTCCTCCGCGGGCTGGAACACGAGGTAGACGGTGCCCGCGAAGTCGCGGTGTTTCGAGAAGTGCTTGGCCGCGGCCAGCAGCATCGCGGTGTGGCCGTCGTGGCCGCACGCGTGCATCTTCCCGGCGTGCCGGCTGGCGTGCGGGAAGGTGTTGTGTTCGGTGATGGGCAGGGCGTCGATGTCGGCGCGCAGGCCCACCGCGCGCGGGCTGTCGCCCTTCGTGCCCTTGACGATGCCCACGACGCCGGTGGTGCCGAGGCCCCGGTGGATGGGAATGCCCCACTCGGTGAGCGCGTTGGCGATGACGTCCGACGTGCGCGTCTCGTGGAAGCAGAGTTCCGGGTGGGCGTGGAGGTCGCGGCGCAGCGCCGTCGCGGCGGCGCTGTCGGCCAGGATGGATTCGATCAACTGCATGGTGAGGGACTCCCGGGGGACCGGCGCGTCCGCGGGCGCGCCGAGGTCGAAAAAGCAGTTTACCCGGCGATTCGCGACCCCGCGACGGGCCTGTGCAATAGTGAGGGCATGAGTTCCGCCGTCACCGTCCGCGCCGCCTGTCCCCACGACTGCCCCGACACCTGCGCCATGCGCGTCACCGTCGAGGACGGCCGCGCCGTGCGGGTGCAGGGCGATCCCGCGCACCCCACCACCCACGGGGCGCTGTGCACCAAGGTGTCCCGCTACACCGAACGCACGTACCACGCCGAGCGCGTGCTGCACCCGTTGAAGCGTGTGGGGCCGAAGGGCGCGGGCGAGTTCGTGCGCGTGACCTGGGACGAGGCCCTGGCCGACATCGCCGGCCGCCTGAAGGCCATCGCCACCCGGAACCCCGAGGCCGTCGTGCCGTACAGCTACGCCGGCACCATGGGCCTGCTGCAGGGCGAAAGCATGGACCGCCGCTTCTTCCACCGGCTGGGCGCCTCGCTGCTCGACCGCACCATCTGCTCCAACGCCGGCAGCGAGGCCCTCGCGGCCACCTACGGCGCGCGCATCGGCATGCACCTCGAGCACTTCGCCGAGAGCCGGCTGGTCCTGATCTGGGGCAGCAACTCGATCGCGTCGAACCTGCACTTCTGGACCTTCGCCCAGGCGGCCAAGCGCCAGGGCGCGAAGCTCGTGTGCATCGACCCGCGCCGCACCGAAACCGCCGACAAGTGCCACCAGCACCTCGCGCTGCGGCCCGGCACCGACGGGGCCCTGGCCCTCGGCCTGATCCACGAGCTGGTCGCGAACGACTGGCTCGACCACGACTACATCGACCAGCACACCGAAGGCTGGCCCGCGCTGCGCGAGCGCGCGAAGGCGTGGACGCCCGAACGCACCGCCGAGGTGTGTGGCCTGACTGCCGACGAGGTGCGTGGCCTGGCCCGCGACTACGGCACCACCGCCCCCGCGGCCATCCGCCTGAACTACGGCATGCAGCGTGTGCGCGGCGGCGGCAACGCCGTGCGCCTGATCGCGATCCTGCCGTGCCTCACCGGCGCGTGGCGGCACCGCGCGGGCGGCCTGCTGCTGTCCGCCTCGGGCTGGTTCCCGAAGGACGCGGCCGCGCTGCAGCGGCCCGACCTGCTCGCCGGCCGGCGCCCGCGCACCATCAACATGAGCACCATCGGCGACGACCTGCTGCGCGAGAGCTCGCCCTCGTTCGGCCCGAAGATCGAGGCGCTGGTGGTCTACAACAGCAACCCGGTGGCCGTGGCGCCCGAGTCGCCGAAAGTGGTGGCGGGCTTCCGCCGCGACGACCTGTTCACCGTGGTGCTGGAACACTTCCTGACCGACACCGCCGACCACGCCGACTACGTGCTGCCGGCCACCACGCAGCTCGAGCACCTCGACGTGCACACGAGCTACGGCCACACCTACGCCGTGATCAACGAGCAGGCCGTCGCGCCGGTGGGCGAGGCGCGGTCCAACACGCAGGTGTTCCGCGACCTGGCCGCCCACATGGGCTTCGACGAGCCGTGCTTCCGCGACACCGACGAGGACATGGCCCGCGTCGCCTTCAAGCGCGACGTCGACTTCGACCGACTGCGCGCTGAAGGCTGGGTGAAGCTGCCGCTGCCCGAGGCACCGCTGGCCGACGGCCGCTTCCCCACCGCGAGCGGCCGCTGCCTCATCGACGCGCCGGGGCTCAGCGTGCCCGACCACGTGCCGAACCACGAGTCCGCCGAGTCGACGCCCGCGCTGGCCGCGCGCTACCCGCTCGCGATGATCTCGCCGCCCGCGCGCAATTTCCTCAACTCCACGTTCGTCAACGTGAAGAGCCTGCGCGACATCGAGAGCGAACCGCTGCTCGAGATCCACGCCGACGATGCGGCCGTGCGGGGCATTGCCGACGGCGCCACCGTCGAGGTGTTCAACGACCGCGGCACGTACCACTGCACCGCGCGGGTCAGCACACGCGCGCGGCCCGGCGTCGTCAACGGCCTGGGCATCTGGTGGCGCAAGCTGGGCGCCCGCGGCACCAACGTCAACGAACTCACGCACCAGCACCTCACCGACATCGGCCGCGCCCCGTCGTTCTACGACTGCCTCGTGGACGTGCGTCCCGCGTGAAGCGCCGCCTCGTCCTCGGGGTCCTGGGGGTCCTCGTGCTGGCCGGCGGCATCACCGGCTGCGGCACCCTCGGCTACTACGGCCAGTCCATCGGCGGGCACTTCTCGCTGCTCAACAGCGCCCGGCCGGTGCCCGACTGGATCGCCGACCCGGCCACGCCCGCGCAACTGCGCGAGCGCCTCGCGCTCAGCGAATCCATCCGCGACTTCGCCGTGCAGGCGCTGCACCTGCCCGACAACGCGAGCTACCGCCGCTATGCCGACCTGAACCGCACGGCGGCCGTGTGGAACGTGGTGGCCACGCCCGAGCTCGACCTGACGCTCAAGACCTGGTGTTTCCCGATCGTGGGCTGCGTGGGCTACCGCGGCTACTTCGACCGCGCGGCGGCCGACGCCGAGGCCGCGGAACTGCGGGCCCAGGGGCTCGAGGTGGGCGTCTATCCGGTGCCGGCGTACTCGACGCTGGGCCGCATCCCCGGTGCCTACTTCAGCGACCCGCTGCTCAACACCTTCATCCGCTACGCCGAGGGCGACCTCGCGCGGCTGATCTTCCACGAGCTCGCGCACCAGGTGGCGTACGCGCCCGGGGACACCGTGTTCAACGAGTCGTTCGCCACGGCGGTCGAACGCATCGGGGTGCAGCGGTGGCTCGCGGCCCACGGCAGCCCGGCGGTGCGCGAGGAGTACCAGCGGCTGGAGGCGCGCCGCGAGGACTTCCGCGCGCTGACGCTGCGCACCCGCGTCACGCTCGACGGCATCTTCCGCAGCCCCCGCACCGACGACGAGAAGCGCGCGGCCAAGGCCGAGGCCATGGCGGCGATGCGCGCCGAATACGAGGCGCTGAAGGCCGGCCCGTGGGGCGGCTTCAAGGGCTACGACCCGTGGTTCGAGCGCGCGAACAACGCCGCGCTGGGCGTGATCGGCGCGTACTTCGAACTCGTGCCCCGCTTCGAGGCGCTGTTCCAGGCCCAGGACGGCGACTTCGACCGCTTCTACGCCGAGGCGCGACGCCTCGCCGCCTTGCCGCAAGCCGAGCGGCGGGCCACACTCGGTCCCTGATTTTTCCATCCCTTCACCACCCGATGTCCGACGTCCACATCCACCGCACCCACGACCTGGGCCTCGACCGCGCCCGCGAGATCTCCCGCCAGTGGGTCGCCGACGCGGCCCGCAAGTACGACATGGTCTGTTCGGTGGACACGGGGGAGACGGGCGACACGGTCGAGTTCAAGCGCACCGGGGTGTCCGGCCAGCTGGTCGTGTCGGGCGACCACTTCGAACTGACCGCGCGGCTGGGTTTCCTGCTGAGCGGCTTCCAGCGGGCCATCCAGGCCGAGATCGAGAAGAACCTCGACGGGCTGCTGGCCCGCGAGGCGGGCGACCGGCGCGCCTGACGAATCCCCGTCGGGACGGCCGGTTCCGGGCGTCCGTCACGGCGCGTCCGGGCGTTCGGTGGTACGCTTTGACCAACCGATCTGCCGTGGTGCCACCATGTCCCGTTCCGCCGCCCGTTCCCTTCCCCGCGCGTCTGCCCACGCCGTGGACGAGCCGCAGGCGGACGCCATCGAGGTCAAGGGCACCCGCATTCCCACGCTGAACGACGACCTCGTGCTGGTGCGCCTCGGCGCCGCCACGCGTGATCCCGCCCAGCTCGGCCCCGGCGAGCGGGCCGGGGCCCTGGTGCTGAAGGCCGGCAAGGCCCTGAGCAAGCCCGGCATCAGCCGCCAGTCGGTGTTCGGCGCCGGTTCGGGCGCCGGCATCAGTGCTTACTCCGTCTACCCGCAAGACCCCACCAAGGTCGTGCGCGAAAGCGCCGACGGCAGCAAGATGATCGGCCGCCTCGTCGGAGGCCGCTTCCGCCCCGTCGGGCCCGGCAAGGCTTGACGGACCACCCGGCGCCCCGCGTTCGCACCCGCGGTGTCCCCCGGGTCGAATCCCTGCTCGACACCGCGCTGCGCTCGGCCTCCAACGTCCAGCGCCCGCCCGCGTTCATCCTCGCCGGCCACAACGGCTCGGGCAAGTCCACGCTGTGGCACGACCGGCTGGCGCACCGGCTGCAGATCCCGCTTGTCAACGCCGACCGTCTGACCGCCTCGATCCTGCCGCCGCCCGACCCGCAGACCGGCCGCATCGCCCCGTGGGCCCAGCGGCTACGCGACGACGACGAACGCTGGCAGCGGCTCTCGCAGGAAGGCGTGCAGGCCTTCACCGGCCTGATCATGAGCAAGCAGATGCCGTTCGCGTTCGAGACGGTGTTCTCGCACTGGAAGCCGCGCCCCGACGGCACGGTCGAAAGCAAGGCCGACACCGTGCTGCAACTGCAGGCCGCGGGCTACTTCGTGGTGCTGCTGTTCGTGGGCCTGGCCACGGTGCAGATGTCCATGCTGCGGGTGCAGACGCGCCGCGCCCAGGGCGGGCACGGCGTGCCCGAGGCCGCGCTGCGGTCGCGCTACGCCCGCACGCAGCAGGCCATCGCGAAGGCCGCGCCGCTGGCGGACATGACGCTGATGTTCGACAACAGCCGCTCGCTGGCCGACGCGTTCACGCTGGTGCGCGCCCAGCAGGGCGACACGGTGCTCTTCGATTGTCGCGACCGCACCGAACCCGCACTGGCGGAACTCAACACCATCGCAGGCTTGTGGCTGCCGAAGGTGGCGCCTAGTCGGTGAGGCCGGTCTTTTGCGCGCCGCGCTCGATGGCAGCGCCGGTGTGCTCGAGGCCGCGTCCGATCGCGGCGCCCGTCTTGCGGGCACCCCGTTCGATGGCGGCGCCGGTGCGGTGCGCCCCGCGGCCGATGGCCTCACCGGTGCGGTTCAGGGCGCGGCCGGTGTGGTCCACCCCGCGTTCGATGGCGTGGCCGGTGCGGGTGGCCGTGCGGTCGATGGCGGCCCCGGTGCGTTCCACGGGGCCGGGTTCGGACGCGGCCTGGGCCACGGCCACCGAGGCGAGGAAGGGCAGGGCCAGGATCGGAAGGAAACGGTAACGTGCCATGGCCCCATCATGCCGCACCCTGGCGATCTTTGCACCGGGGCGGCCGAAGGGGTCAGAGCACCAGCGACGCCTCCGGGTACCGGTCGCACATGAAGTCGACGAACGCCCGCACCTTCGGCGCCGGCAGGCGGCGCGACGTGTGCAGGACCCACAGCGCGACCTCCACGCCCGTGACCGTGCCCCACTGCACCAGTTCGCCCCGGGCCAGCTGGCCCCAGGCGATGGACTGCGGCAGCAGCGCCGCGCCGGCGCCGGCGACGGCCGCGTCGCGGATCATCAGGAACGACGACAGCCGCAGCTTCGGCACCGGGTCCAGCACCAGGCGGCCGCCGTCGAGCGTCCAGTGGGTGGGCTGGAAGTTCGCGAAGACGATGCCCGGCACCGGACGGACCTCGCCCGGCGCCGGCTGCGGCACGGCGGGGGCGGCGACCACGACCAGCCGGTCCTTCGCGAAACACCGGCCCACCAGCCCGCTGTCCGGGGCCGGATTGATCCGGATGGCCGCGTCGAACTGTTCCTCGACGAGGTCGACCAGGCGATCCTCGGCGACGACCTCGAGCGACACCTCCGGATAGGCCGCGCAGAACTCGGCCCCGATGCGCCCCATCGCCTGCTGCGAGAACAGCACGGGTGAGGCGATGCGCAAGCGCCCGCGCGGCGCCGACAGGCCCTCCCGCGCGGCCGTCAGGGCCTCGGTCACCTCGTGCATCGGACCCTCCGTGCGGGCCATCAGCACCTCGCCCGCTTCCGTGAGCTTCAGGCCGCGGGCGTTGCGCTCGATGAGGCGCACGCCGAGCTGCTCCTCCAGTTCGGCGATGCGGCGGGACAGCGTGGCTTTCGAGCGGCCGCTGGCCCGGCTGGCCTTGCCCAGGCCGCCGTGAGAGGCGACAAGCGCGAAGTCGTTCAGGGCGTTCAAGTCCATGGTGTTCCGATTTTGAAACGATGTGTCTGAATTTTGGCGTCTTCGTTTTAAAGGCGCAACGAACCATCATTCCCTCACCGCAACTTTGAACCGAGGGAAACGAAATGAGCACTTCACAACAACGCGCCGTCCTGATCCGGAACTACGGCGGCGCCGACGCCGCCCAGCTGGGCGAGGTCGCCCGACCCGAGGCGGGTCCGGGCCAGGTGCTGGTGCGCGTGCGCGCCGCCGGCGTGAACGGCATCGACTGGAAGGTCCGCGAGGGCTACGTGCGCGACGCGTTCCCGATCCCGCTGCCCGCCGTGCTGGGCATCGAACTGGCCGGTGTGGTCGAGGCGATGGGCCCCGGGGCGTCCCGCTTCCGGGTCGGCGACCGCGTGATGGGTCCGCTCGGCGGGCTCGGTGCGTACACCGAGGTCGTGGCGGTCGACGAGGCGAACCTGGTTCGCACGCCGGACGGGCTGGACGACGTCCGGGCGGCCGCCGTGCCCGTCGCGGCGGTGGCCGCATGGCAGAGCCTGCACCTGGCCGGGCCGCTGCGCGCCGGGCAGCGCATCCTGGTCCACGGCGCCGCGGGCGGGCTCGGGGGCCATGCGGTGCAGTTCGCGAAGCGCGCGGGTGCCGAAGTCTTCGCCACCGTGGCCCGGGCGCACATCGAGACGGCGCTTCGCCTCGGCGCGGACCACGTCATCGACCACACGTCCGTGCGTTTCGAGGACGTCGCCCGCGACATCGACCTGGTGCTCGACTACGTCGGCGGCGAGGTGCTCGACCGGTCGTGGCAGGTGCTCGCGCCCAACGGCGCCATCGTCGGCACCACCTCCCCGGACATCCTGGCGCGCACGCCGGCGGGGTGCTGCGGTCTGTGGTTCATGAACAAGCCCGATGCCGCGCTGCTGGCGACGCTGGCCGCGGAGGTCGCGGCCGGCACGCTGCAGTCGCCGGTCGGGGAGGTGGTCGGTTTCGCCGACCTGCCCGCGGCCATCGAACGCAACCGCACCCAGTCCCGCCTCGGCAAGACCGTCGCTGACTTCACGCGCTGATCCATCCCTTCCCACTTCACGCCAGGAGATTCACATGAGCATTCTCGTCACCGGTGCCACGGGCACCATCGGTTCCCTCGTCGTCCAACGCCTCGCCGACGCGGGGGCCGAGGTCAAGGCCCTCGTCCGGCACGCCGGCAAGCGCTCCTTCGCCCCCGGGGTCACCGAGGTGGTCGGCGACCTGACCGACGTGCGGTCGATGCGCGCCGCGCTGTCTTCCGTCCGCACGCTGTTCCTGCTGAACGCCGTCACGCCCGACGAGGTGACGCAGGCGCTGATCACGCTCAACCTGGCCCGAGAGGCCGGCATCGAGCGGATCGTCTACCTCTCGGTGATCCATGCCGAGACCTACGTCGACGTGCCGCACTTCACGGGCAAGCACACGGTGGAGCGGATGATCGAGCGCCTCGACCTGCCCGCCTCCATCCTGCGTCCCGCCTACTTCATGCAGAACGAGGGCATGGTGCGGCAGGTGATCGAGGGGTACGGCGTCTACCCGATGCCGATCGGTTCGGCCGGGGTGGAAATGGTGGACACGCGCGACATCGCCGACGTCGCCGTCGCCGAACTGCTGCGGCGGGACACGGCGCCCGCGCCGCTGCCGCGGCTGACGCTGGATCTGGTGGGGCCCGAGGCGCTGACGGGTGCGTCCGCCGCGAAAGCATGGAGCGCGGCCCTGGGCCGCGAGGTCGCCTACGGGGGCGACGACGTGGCCGCGTTCGAGGCGCAGATGGCGGGCTTCGGTCCGTCGTGGATGGCCTACGACATGCGGCTGATGATGTCGGGCATCCAGGCGCACGGCATGCGCGGCGGGCAGGGGGCGGTGGCGCGGCTCGAGCGCCTGCTGGGTCGCCCCCTGCGCACCTACGCGGACTTCGTCCGCGAGGTCACGTCGGGGTCGTGACGCGGGGGCGGCGGCGCGTGCCGCGCCAGCCCACGAGGCCCAGGCCGGCCACCATCATGGCCACGGTCTCCGGCTCCGGCACCGGCGACATGTGCACGAACTTCGTGAGCGTGAAGCCGTATGCATAGCGCTCGCCGTCGCCGCCCGCGACGAGCTGGCTCACGAAACCGGCGTTCGTGAACGTGGCCTGGGCGACGTCCAGCTGGATCGTCTGCAGCATCGTGAACACGCAGCATTCCTCGCGGGGCGGGTACGACAGCAGGTGCGGGTCCTCCCAGGTCAATCCGAGCGCGGAGGCGAGGTCGAGCTGGAAGGTCTGCTGGTGTGCTTCGTCCGAGAAGCTGCGGCTCGTGTGGAAGGTCTCCCGGCCTTCACCCGGCGGGCTGAACCAGCCGTCGTCGGCCTGGAAGGTGCCGGTGCTGTTGCTCCCCATCGGCGAGGGCGCGGGGGCGTCGCCCGGCACCGTGAACACGCTGCCGTCGGGGTTCGTGATGCTCACCGTGTACCAGTTGCCGCTGCGACCGAACTCGGGATTGCCGTCGCCCCACCAGATGGAGCCGGGGCCCGAATCGCCGCCTTCCGCGCGGTCGGGAATGAGCGTGATGGTGCCGCGGATCTGGGCCCCCAGCCAGTCGGCCGGGATGTTGTTGTTCGCCGCCACCTGGGCGCCTTCCTGCAGCGTGGTGGGCGAGATCACGCCCGTGAACGCGAACGTCTCCGGCAGCAGCGGGTGCCGGTACCACGGCGGGGGTGGCCGCGAGGCGAGGGCGGGCGCTGCCGTGGCGGCCAGAAGGGCGGAGAGGGTGAGCGTGCGTAGCCAGTTCATGACGGTTCCTCCTGCGCGCCTCGGATGAGACGCCGCAAGGGGAGCGGATGGCAATCGGCGCGCCCGAGGTCAGTTTCCGAAAGGCGCCGCCAGACCCGCGTAGGCTTTCGGCAGCGGCCGGGCGTAATCGCCCGCCTTGCTGGTGCCGAGGCCCAGCGACACGAGCGATTCGGCCAGTTTCACCGCCGCGCCGACGCCGTCGACGACGGGCACGCCCAGCGTCTGCTGCAGCCGCCGGCACAGGTCGGCCATGCCCGCGCAGCCCAGCACGATGGCGCCGGACCGGTCGCGGGCCAGCGCGTCGCGGGCGCTCGCGAGGATGCGCGCGTAGGCATCGCTCGCCGGGTCCTCGAGTTCGAGCACCGCGATGTCGGTGCCGTGGATGCCGCGGCACGTGCGCTCGAACCCGTACTGCACGACGAGGTGTTCGGCGATCACGCACGTGCGCGTGAGGGTGGTCACCACCGAGAAGCCGGTGGCGAGCATCGACGCGCAATGGAAGGCCGCCTCGGCGATGCCGATCACGGGCCCGGTCGCGAGCTCGCGCGCCGCGGCGAGGCCCGGGTCGCCGAAACAGGCGATGACGAACGCGTCCGCGCCCGCGACCTGCCCGAGGCGCACCTGTTCGGTGACACCGGCTGCGCCCCACACCTCGTCGTGGTGGCCTTCGATCGACGGTGCGCCGAAGCTCGGGTGGGTCGCGACGATGCGGGTGCCGGGCGCGGCCACCGCCTGGGCCGCGTGGCCGATGGCCGCGGTCATCGTGGCCGTGGTGTTGGGGTTGATCACATCGATGCGCATGGCGTGTATACAAAAAGACCAGGGATGGCGCTGTCGCTGCAAGTCGCGCGCCCGGGCGTCGCCCCGGGATGAACCAGTGTGGTGCATCGAAAGGGAACGGTTCGTGGCATACCCTTTGCATACAGTCCCGCGCATGGTCCAGGACTCCTCCCTCGTGCTCACGGCGTTGGTGAAGCGGTATGGCGACACCGTCGCCGTGGCCGGCATCGACCTCAAGATCCCCTCCGCCAGCTACTGCTGCCTGCTCGGGCCGTCGGGCTGCGGCAAGACGTCCACGCTGCGCATGATCGCGGGCCACGAGACGGTCAGCAGCGGCGAGATCCTCCTCGGCGGCAAGTACATCACCCACAGCGCACCGGCCGACCGGGGCACCGCGATGATGTTCCAGAGCTACGCGCTGTTCCCGCACCTCTCGGTGCTCGACAACGTCGCGTTCAGCTGGAAGATGCGCGGCCGGTCCGAGGCCGAACGCCACAAGCGCGCGCGCGAGTTGCTCGACCTCGTCTCGATGGGCGCGCTGGCGCAGCGCCTGCCGTCGCAGCTGTCGGGTGGTCAGCAGCAGCGCGTGGCGCTCGCCCGCGCGCTGATGACCGAACCCCGCGTGCTGCTGCTCGACGAGCCGCTGTCCGCCCTCGACCCGTTCCTGCGCGTGCAGATGCGCGCCGAACTCAAGCGCTGGCAGCAGGAGCTCGGCTTCACGTTCGTGCACGTGACGCACTCGCAGGAAGAGGCCATGGCCCTCGCGGACCAGGTTGTCGTGATGAACAACGCGCGCATCGAGCAGGCCGGGTCGCCGCGCGAGGTCTTCAACACGCCGCGTTCCGAATTCGTCGCGCGGTTCATGGGCGCGCACAACGTCATCGATTCCCCGTCGGGCCCGCTCGCCGTGCGCGCCGACCGGCTCACGCTGCACCGCACGCCCCAGCCCGATGCGCGCGAGGTGGCCGTGCGCGCCGTCGAGTACCAGGGCACGTGCGTGCTCGTGAAGGTGAGCCCGGTGGCCGATGGCGCCGAGACCTTCTGGACCGCGTCGGTGCCCGACGCCCTGTTCGACGCCGGGCCGCTCTCGCCCGGCGAAACCGTCTACGCGACGTGGCCCGCGAAGGATGCCCACGCGCTCGTGGCCTGACCCCTCTTTGTCCCCTGGAGAACCCATGTCCGACTCGTCCCCCAAGATCGACACGACCCGCCGCAGCCTGATCAAGGGCGCCGCGGCCGCAAGCGGCACCCTCGCGTTCCCGTTCGTGCACGCGCAGGAGAAGATCACGCTGCGCTACCTCGGCACCGCGGTGAACCAGGACAAGGCCATCGCCGAGAAGTTCGAGGCCGACACCGGCATCAAGATCCAGTACATCCCGGTCACCACCGACGACGTCACGAAGCGCGCGGTGACGGCGCCCAACTCGTTCGACCTGATCGACACCGAATACTTCTCGCTGAAGAAGATCCTGCCCACCGGCAACCTGCTGGGCATCGACACGAAGCGCATCAAGAACGCCGACAAGATCACGCCGCTGTTCACGAAAGGCGAGGTCGGCGGCAAGAAGGTGGGCGACCAGGGCACCGCGCCGAAGAAGGTGATGTACCTCGAGTCGCCCACGTCGAAGACGTTCTCGGCCGCGCCCACGCAGTTCATGACGCTGATCCCCACCGTCTACAACGCGGACACGCTGGGCATCCGGCCCGACCTGATCAAGCGGCCCATCTCGTCGTGGGCGGAGCTGCTGAACCCGGAGTTCAAGGGCAAGTCGGCCATCCTCAACATCCCGAGCATCGGCATCATGGACGCGGCCATGGTGGTGGAGGCCGCGGGCCTCTACAAGTACCCCGACAAGGGGAACATGACGAAGAAGGAGATCGACCTCACGATCAAGGTGCTGATCGAGGCGAAGAAGAACGGCCAGTTCCGCGCGCTGTGGAAGGACTTCAACGAAAGCGTGAACCTGATGGCCTCGGGCGAGGTGGTGATCCAGTCGATGTGGTCGCCGGCCGTGACGGCCGTGCGCACGAAGGGCATCGCGTGCACCTTCCAGCCGCTCAAGGAAGGCTACCGCGCGTGGGCCGCGGGCTTCGGCGTGCCGAAGTCGGTGACCGGCCGCAAGGCCGATGCCGTCTACGAATTCATCAACTGGTTCCTCGACGGCTGGGCCGGTGCGTACCTCAACCGCCAGGGCTACTACAGCGCGGTGCTCGAGACGGCCAAGGCCAAGATGGAGCCGTACGAATGGGCGTACTGGATGGAAGGCAAGGCCGCCGCGAAGGACATCAAGAGCCCGAACGGCGACCTGCTGCAGAAGGCCGGCGGCGTGCGCGACGGTGGCAGCTACGAGGAACGCATGGGCGGCATCGCGTGCTGGAACGCGATCATGGACGAGAACGCGTACATGGTCCAGAAATGGAATGAATTCGTCGCTGCGTGATGTCCGCCCCCCAGTCGCTTCGCTCCTGCCCCCGAGGGGCGCCACGGGTCGCCCGGGAGACCCGGGCTCGCGTGTAGCTTGATCTGTCGGCTTCGCCTCCCCGCATTCGCGTTCGTGCTTCGGGGAGTCGCTTCACTTTCCCCCCGCTTGTCATCCCGGCGAAAGCCGGGATCCACGGCCTCTTCATGAGGATTCTTCGTGAAGCTGCACCTTCCGCCCTCTCTGCAAGCCGCCCCGTTCGCGCTGGTGTTCGTGCTCTTCCTCGTGCTCCCGCTGCTGCTCGTCGGCACCGTGAGCTTCTGGCAGGCCACGGACTATGAACTGATCCCCGCGTTCACCGGCCAGAACTACCTCGACGTGTTCAACGGCTGCGCGAACACGGCCGAGCTGTGCGTGACGTTCAAGACCTACCTGTCCACGCTGAAGTTCTGCGTGCTGGTGTGGGCGATCACGCTGGTGCTCGGCTTCCTCGTCGCGTACTTCCTCGCGTTCCACGTGCAGTCCACGTCGATGCAGACGCTGCTGTTCGTGCTGTGCACGGTGCCGTTCTGGACGTCGAACGTGATCCGCATGATCTCGTGGGTGCCGCTGCTCGGGCGCAACGGGCTCGTGAACCAGGGTCTGCTGGGGCTGGGCGTGGTCGACTCGCCGGTGGAGTGGCTGCTGTTCAGCGACTTCTCGGTGGTGCTGGCCTTCGTGCACCTCTACACGATGTTCATGATCGTGCCGATCTTCAACTCGATGAAACGCATCGACCCCGCGCTGATCGAGGCCTCGCGCGATTCGGGCGCCACGGGCTGGCAGACGGTGTGGAACGTCGTCGTGCCGCTGTGCCGCACCGGCATCGTGATCGGCTCGATCTTCGTGGTGACCATCGTGATGGGCGACTTCGTCACCATCGGCGTGATGGGCGGCCAGCAGATCGCCTCGGTCGGGAAGGTGATCCAGGTGCAGACCTCCTACCTGCAGTTCCCGATGGCCGCGGCCAACGCGGTGATCCTGCTCGCCACCACGCTGATGATGGTGTGGGCCCTGACCCGCGTCGTCGACCTGCGGAGGGAACTGTGAGCGCCGGCCGCACCCACCGATCACCGGCCTTCTACGGCCTCGCCGCGGTCTTCGCGCTGTTCGTGCTGTTCCTCTACGGCCCGATGTTCGTGATCTTCGTGCTGAGCCTGCAGGGGCCGGAGGGCGGCCTCACGTTCCCGATGCGCGGCTTCTCGTTCCACTGGTTCGGCAAGCTGTGGGAAGGCATGGGCGTGGTGGACATCGCCGCCGCGTTCCGCCGCTCGGTGGCGCTGGGCGCCGTGGTGATGGTGCTGACGGTGCTGCTGTCGCTGGGCGCGGGGCTCGCGTTCCGGCGCCGCCTGAAAGGCTCGGGCACGCTGTTCTACACGTCGGTGGCGAGCCTGATCATGCCGTCGATCGTGGTGTCGCTCGGCATCGGGCTGCAGTTCCGGCTCGTCGACACGGGCCTGCAGGCGCTGCTGACGCGGTGGGGACTCGACGGCCTGCTCGAAGGTTACGGCACCGCGATGGGCCTCTACACCTCGGCGCTGGGCGCCCACCTCACGTGGACGCTGCCGTTCGGCCTGCTGATCATGCTGGCGGTGTTCAACCGCTTCAATCCAGCCTACGAGGAGGCTGCGCGCGACCTGGGCGCCACGCCATGGCAGGGCTTCCGCCACGTGGTGCTGCCGCTCGTGGCGCCGAGCCTCGTGGGCGTCGGCATGTTCGGCTTCACGCTGAGCTGGGACGAGATCGCCCGCACGTCGCAGGCCATCGGCGACGTCAACACGCTGCCGCTCGAACTGCAGGGGCTCACGAGCACGGTGACCACCCCGGCCATCTACGCGCTGGGCACGGTCACCACGCTGGTGTCGTTCGTGGTGATGGGCGCCACGTGGGCGCTGGTCACCTGGCTGGGCCGCCGGCGCTGAACCGCGCGAGCCCGGTCATCCCGGCGAACGCCGGGATCCACTGCCGTGACCCGCGGAGGGCTTACTTCAGCGATTCGATCAGGTCGATGTACCCCTGCTGCGCCGACTCCTTCGACGAACCCTTCAGCTCGTTCCAGGCATCCCACTTGGCGCGGTCGACGAACTGGGTCATGCCCGGGCGTTCGGTGTTCACGTCGCCTTCGCTGCCCTGCTTGTAGAAGGCATACAGCTTGAGCAGCGTCATGTTGTCGGGCTTCTCCGGCAGGTTCTTGGAATCGGCGCGGGCGGCTTCGAACTGGGTGGCGAGGTCGGACATGGAGGCTCCTTGAAGGCGTGGGAATTCCGCGATTGTGAACCAGAATCGAACGATCGTTCGATTCTTGGCGCGTTCGTCGGATAAACCGTCTGCCGTAAAGTTCCACCGTTCGTTCCCGAGGAGCTCCACCTTGATCTCGCTGACCACCCTGGCGGTGTTCGCCGGCGCCGCGCTGCTGATGGCGCTCACGCCCGGCCCCAACATGCTGTACCTGATCTCGCGGTCGCTGTGCCAGGGCTGGCGTGCGGGGCTGATGTCCTGGGCGGGCGTGGTGCTCGGCTTCACCGTCCACATGTGCTCGGCCGCGCTGGGCCTCACGGCGCTGTTCCTGGCCGTGCCGCTCGGCTACGAGGTGCTGAAGTTCGCGGGTGTGTGCTACCTGCTGTGGATGGCGTGGCAGGCGGTGAAGCCCGGCGCGTCGTCGCCGTTCGAGGCGCGCGAACTGCCCGACGAATCGCCGCGGCGCCTGTTCACGATGGGGCTGCTGACCAGCATCCTGAACCCCAAGGTCGCGATCTTCTACCTGTCGGTGCTGCCGCAGTTCATCTCGCCGGCGCACGGCTCCGTGCTCGGCCAGAGCCTGGCGCTCGGCGCCACGCAGATCCTGATCGGGGCTTCGGTCAACCTCGCCGTGACCCTCGGCGCGGCGCGCATCGCGCGGTGGTTCGCCCGCAACCCGGCGTGGCTCGCGGTGCAGCGCTACGTGATGGGCTTCGTGCTGGGCGCACTCGCGCTGCGCCTGCTCGCCGAACCGCGCCGCACCGTCTGATCGCGGGTCCTTCGGTCCGCGGGTGAGGTTGCCCGTGCACCAAGGGGCAATTTACTTTCCGTCGGCGGCCTCGAAGAATGGGCGAAAACGCTCAGGAGTCTTCATGCGCTTTCTCGTGTCGCGTCCCGCGGCCTGCGTGCTGGCGGTGTCCGCGATCGCGGCACCGGCGTGGGCCGAGGGCTGGATCCCCGACAAGTTCAAGGACCCCCAGACCGGCGAACTCGACCTGTCCGACTGGCTGCTGAACCAGAAGGGCTTCCTGCCGGTGCCGGTGATCATCACCGAGCCGGCGGTGGGTTTCGGCGCGGGCCTCGTGCCGGTCTTCTTCTCGGAGTCGATGGCGAGTGCGGCGGCCAAGGGCAAGGACACGGGCCATGTCGTGCCCCCCGACATCTACGCGGCCGGGGCCTTCGGCACCGAGAACGGCACGTGGGGGGCGTTCGGCGGCGGCATGGTGAACTTCCAGGACGACCGCTACCGCTGGCGTGGCGGGCTCGGCCGCATGAACGTGAACCTCGACTTCTACGGTGCGGGCGGGAGGATCGGGCCGCTCGGCTACAACCTCGACGGCTGGGCCTCGGTGCAGCACGGCATGGTGCGGCTGGGCGACAGCAACGCGTGGTTCGTGGCGAAGTGGAACTACTTCGACCTGAAGAACAGCTTCGACCTGCCCGGCCAGACGGGCCAGTTCGTCGACCCGACCCGCCACAGCAAGGCGTCGGGCCTCGGCGTCTCGCTCGAGTACGATTCGCGGGACAACATCTTCACGCCCAACAAGGGCTGGACGGGCGCCATCGACGCCACGTTCTACGATCCGGACATCGGCAGCGACACGCGCTTCCAGTCGTACCGCAGCCACGTCTTCGCATACCTCCCGGCCACGAAGGACCTCATCGTCGGGCTGCGTGCCGACGGCCGCGCGGCCGAGGGCGACGTGCCCTTCTACATGCTGCCCTTCGTCGACCTGCGCGGCGTGCCGGCGATGCGCCTGCAGGACACCCGCACCGCCGTGCTCGAGACCGAGCTGCGCTGGAACCTCGACCACCGCTGGGCGCTGATCGGGTTCCTGGGCGGCGGCAAGGCCTGGGGCAGCCGCGACGACTTCTCCGACGGCGCGAGCACCGTGTCGAAGGGCGCGGGCTTCCGGTACCTGATCGCCAGCAAGCTCGGCGTCTACGTGGGCCTCGACATGGCCTGGAGCACGCAGGACAAGGCCTGGTACATCCAGGTCGGCAACGCCTGGCGATGAGGCATCACGTCCCGGCCAGGGCCGGGACGGCGATCACTTCGCCGCGGCGGGCTTGACGTTGATCGCCACGGACTCGGTCACCTTGGCCACCACCTGGTCGTTGGCCTTGACCTCCTTCAGCACCTTGGCGTCGCGCACCTGCACGTCGACCACGCGGCCTTCCGGACCCTGCAGCTTCACGAGCTTGCGCTTCTTGTCGACGCTCAGCACGTTGGCCACGATGGTGGTGGTCTTCAGCACGGCGCCGCCCGGCTTCGCACCGTCCTTGGAGGTGGCGGTCGAATCGGCTTCGACCTTCTCGCGGATGCCGTCGCCGCCCTTGACCAGCGCGAGGCCCACGGCCGCGCGGTAGTCCAGCTGCACGCGGTCGCCGACCTTGACCTGCTCGAGGTTGCGCACGGCCGGGTCGACGGCGTAGTCGCCGACGTTGCCGCTCGGGCCCTTGATGGAGACGGTGCGGGCTGCAGCGTCGACCGCGGTGATCTCGCCGACCACGGTGATGCGCACGCCATCGGCGGCACCGCCGGCGACGACGGGCTTCGCCGCGGTGTCGGCCGACCAGGCGTGGATCGGCGCCATGCCGGCGGCGGCGGTGATGGCCAGGGCGAGGATCAGTTGCTTGCGGGTGGAACTCATGAAAACTCCTGGGGGAAAAAAAGAAACACGGGTTGTGGAACGGGGTTGAACAGGGTCGGGCTCGGTTGGATGGAGCCGGTGAGGCTCAGCGTCGGAATCCTCCATGGAAGCCACCGCCCAGGCGGCCACCGCCGAACGAGCGCTGCATGCCGCCGCGGGCGCCTTCGAAACGGTTGGCCCGGTCCATGCCGGCCATGCGGCCGGCGCGGTCGTGGTCGAGTTGCCGGCCGATGTCGGGCGGGCGCTGTTCGCCGCTTCCGGCGGCGCCGGGCCGCTGAACGAGGTTCGGGTTGCGTTCGCCGGCGCCACCTTCGCCGAGGCGCTGGGCCGGGGCCGCGCCGCCTCCGCCGGGGTTCACGGGCTGCCAGCCGCCGTCGGTGTGCTTCTGCCAGCCGTCGCCCGTGTTGCGGTAGACGTTGCCGTCGTGGCCCGCGTAGACGTCGTCGCCGACGTGGCCGATGCCGCCCTGGTCGCCGTGGATGCCACCGTACTTCGTGACGTTGCCCGTGTTCGGGTTGTAGACGAAGCCCTTGTTGCCGGCCACCGTGTTGCCGGTGAAGGTGTTGCCCGCCACGCCGCGGGCGCCGCCGGCCACCACGCCGCCCGGGCCGGTGACGACCCCGCGCGAGCCGGCCGCGAAGTTGCCCGTGTAGACGTTGCTCACGACCCCCCGCTGCCCCGCCGCGGTGACACCGGTGCGCGAGTTGTAGGCGATGCCGGACTTCGTGGCCCACTGGTTGCCGGTCCACGCATCGAAACCGCCGGTGTAGCGCGACACGGCCGCGGTGTTGCCCCAGCGCTGGTAGATCGGGCCGGTGTAGCCGGCCCAACCGCCCGGACCCCAGGCGGCCGCGCCGCCACGGGGCCCGTAGGCGGCGCCACCCCACCAGCCGCCCCAGCCGTAGCCCCACGGTCCCCAGTACGGGTACGGGCCCCAGCCCCAGCCCCACGCCGACGTGGCCGCGCCCCAGGCCCAGCCGAAGCAGAAGCCGAAGAACCAGCCGGTCCACGGCGTGTACGTGACCGCGGTGGCGTAGCCATAGGTGGGCGGGTAGCCGATCCAGACGGTGCCGAGCCACGGGTCGTACACGTAGCCGGTGCCATAGACCACGACCCCGGTCACCGGGTCGATGTACGTGCCCTGGTAGCCGGCCGCATACCCCTCGTAGACCACGTCACCCTGTACGCCGTAGATGCGCACGTACGTGACGTCGTGCAGCGGCGACGCGGGCGGGATGCCGTAGATCACGGCCGGCACGGCGGTGGCCACCACCCACGGCCCCCGGTCCGTGGTGGCGACGAACCACACGCCGTTCTCGAGCGCGTAGAACGTGCGGGCGTCGACGCGGATCACCGGCGTGGCGGAGTTCAGCGCGTACTGCAGCGGCGTGCCGGGGATGCTGCTCCACTGCACGGCGCCGTCGAAGCGCAGCGGCTGCATCTTCGTCTGCGAGATGCGCACCGCGGCCGTCTGCGGCACCGAGGCCGCGATGGCGGCCTCGTGGGCCTGCGGCGTGCCCGCCACCGACGCCTTCGCGTTTTCCTTCGGGCTGTCGTCGGGGATCTTCGCGAAGTCCTCCGGCAGCGCGTTCGCGGCCACCCAGGTCCACGGGCCGTTGTCCCCGGGGCTGCGGAACCACCGGCCCGACAGCAGCAGGTACACCTGCTGGTCGCCGTTGTCGCGGAAGATGTTGCCCGTGGTGTTCGACACGTAGAGCAGCTGCGTGCCCGGGATGGGCGTCCAGCGCCAGTCGCCGTCGCTCACGATCAGCTCGGTGGGGCGGGTGGCGACCACGATGGCCGGCACGGGGCCGGTTCTCAGCGACGGCGGTTTCTCGCCGTTGCCCTTGCCGTCCTTGGCGCCCTGGCCCGTGGCCACGGTGGTGCCGGTCAGCAGGTCGGCCGCGCGGTTCTTCTCGGCCATCCCGCGCAGCGCCGCGAGTTCGGACGTCTCGCTCGGCAGCACCGTCCATTCGCCCTCGAGCGTGGGGGCGGTGAGCCAGCCGTCGAACACGTGCAGGCAGTGCCGGCCCGCGGCGTCGCGCACGAGCAGCACGCGGGTGTTGATCACCCGCTGCAGCGACAGGCCCTGCACCGCGCCGTAGTGCGGCGCGCCGTCCACCGTGACGAGCAGGGCGGGCCGGCGCGAGAACACCACCACCGGCGGGTCGTTGCGCAGCGGCAGCTTCTCGGCGCTGCGGCCGGCCGCGGCGTTGTGCAACTGGCTTTCCAGCAGGTCGAGCGGGACGGTGCGGGTGCGCGTGGCCGCGTCCTTCTGCAGCGCGTCCACCCAGGCCTGGGCCCCGTTGCCGGCGGTCGGAAACTCCGCGTGGGCGATGCGGACGTGGTCGAGCGTCACGCGCCGCGCGCCCTTGTCCACCAGCGTGTTCGCCTCGATCGACACGGTGCCGTAAGTGTTGCGCGTCTTGTCGCCCGAGCCTTCGCGCGCGACCACCGCGGCCAGCGCCTTGAGCACGCCGCCGTCCCAGAGTTCGAGCTGCGGCGGGTACACGAGCAGGCTCAGCGTCTCGCTGACCTTCACGGCGAACGGCCAGGGTGTGTCGGCCGGCGGCGTCGGCGGTGCCGGCGCGGCGAACACCGCCGGGGCGCATGGCGCGCAGCCCAGGGCCGCACCGAGGGCGAGCACGCGGCGGCGGCCGGCCCGGTCGGGCGGAAGCGGGGGAAGGTCGTTCATCGGCGTGTCCTCGGATCCTCGGCGGCGCACGCCGGTCAGAACACCAGCGTGGCGGTGCCCATCACGGTGGCGGTGCTGTCGATCCGGTTGCGGCTGCTGATGGTGGGGACCCAGCGCAGCGACAGCGACAGCGGGGTGCCGCCGCTCACCTTCGCGTCGTACGTGACGATGGGGCCGAGCGCCACGTCCCAGCCGCGGAAACCGCCGAGGCGGTCGGCGGTGGGGCCGCTGTCGTGGCCGATCTGCTGCGTGGTGCCGACGACCAGGCCGGCGGACAGGCCGTCGCGGAAGCGCCGCAGCACCATCGCGTCGAGTGTGAAGAGCGGCGCGTTCTTGTAGTCCGTGTCCTCGTTCTTCGTGTAGAACTGCATGCCCGCCGTCACGTCGAACTGCAGCGAATGCTGCGGCAGGATGGCGGTGTAGGCCACCTGCGGGATGTAGGTCCAGTTGTTCAGGCTGGTGTTGGCGAGCTGCGACGCGTCGTACTTGCCCGTGGGCGCCCAGATGTTGACGCTGAGCGCGATGTGTTCGGTCTTCGAGATGTGGAAGCCCGCGATCAGCGGCGTGAAGTACAGGTCGAACAGGCCTGACGTCGAGTCTTCCTGGCTGCCCGCCAGCGGTCCGGCCGCGAACGAGGCCTTCACCTTCTCGTAGAGGAACGGCAGCGTGAACGACGATGCGAAGTTCCACGCGCCGGTATGGGTGTCCCACACCTTCATGAACGTCGCGAGCGTGAACGACGCCTTCGCGTCGATGCCCGCCGACACGTTGCCGGCGATGGGCGCGGGGCGCGATCCCTTGACGTCGCCGTCGAGGTAGATCTGACCGAGGTTCACCGCGAAGATCGGCGCGGGCGGCACGATGCCGGCGTTCGGGGTCACGCTGGTGCCGGTGACTGGACGGCCGAGGGCGCCCTCGGTGGCCTGGGCGGCAGAGCCGCACGCCATGGCCGCCACGAGGGTGGTCATGACACGGCAGGTCCGGTTCAGCGCAGGCATGTTCTTCTCCCTGGTTCGGTGCACCGGCGGCGGAAACACCCCGGTGCGAGCGAGTTATCCCGCAGTTGCCAGGGGGTGTCTATGGCACTTTGGTGCAGGCTGCCGGGAGGGGCCGGTGCAGAATCGCCCCCATGCAGAAGATCCGGATCGTCGCCGCCGTCGCCCTCCTCGCCGTGGTCGCCTTCGTGACCAACCCGTCGCCCGAGCGCCACCGCGCGAAGGTGCGCCAGGCCATCGCCGATCGCAGCCCGCTCGCCGGCGCGCTGGGCATCGGCGCGCTCACCGCGTTCGTCTCCACGTACCACCCGCTCGGCGTGCTGTCGTACACCACGGTGGACGACCGGGTGGTGTCGGTGGGCGCGTTCGGCTACGTCCACGTGCGCGGCGCCTGACCTTGACCCCGGTGGCGCGCGGCCCGCACACTGCGCGGTGCCATCACACCGGGAGGAGCCCATGAAGAAGATCCACGCCGTGCGCGGCGCCGCCGCGGTCCTGCTGTTCGGTCTCGGCGTGGCCACGGGCCTCGTCGCGCAGACCACCGATTCGCCGCAGCGCGTCGAACTCAAGCGGGCCGACCTGTCGGGCGCGCCCGGCATGGAGGTCATCGCGTCCATCGCCGAGTACAAGCCGGGCGAAACCATCGAGCTCCACTTCCACCATGGCCTGGAGGCCGCGTACATCGTGCAGGGCGCCCGCGTGCAGGTGCCGGGCAAGGACCCGATGATGCTCGCCACCGGCAGTTCGCTGCTGAACCTGCGCGACGTGAAACACGCCGGCTTCACCATCGTGGGCGACACCTCGCTGAAGCTCTACACGGTGCACGTGGTCGACAAGGGCAAGCCGCTCTATGACGCCGGCCACTGATCCCGTCACGCTGAAGGTGGCCGCCGTTTCGGTGGCCCTCGCCGCGCTCGGCGCCGTGGCGGCCCTCGTGTGGCTGCCGGATACCGCGCCGGGCACCGTGGTGTTCCTCGCGGTGGTCGCGGCCATCGCGCTGTTCGGTGCCGCGAAGGCCGCGCGGGTCGCGTGGACGCTGTTCCGCCAGCTCACGCGCTGACGATGGACCAGCCCATCACCGGTTTCCACCAGGACGACGAGTTGCACTGGGTCGCCGAACTGGCGTGCGGTCACAATCAGCACGTGCGGCACGATCCGCCCTGGCAACTCCGGCCGTGGGTGATCACCGCCGAAGGCCGGTCCGCCGCACTCGGTTGGGTGCTCGCGTGCCGCAAGTGTGACCAGGGGGCGGCGCGAGATCGCCCCTGACAACGACAAGACGGGGACGAGACGATGCTGGGTGTCTGGAAGATGGCCCTCGGGCCGATGCTGCTCGTGCAGGGACGGCGCACGCGCCTCAAGGCGCTGCGGTTGCCGGAGGCGGCCGGGCCTCGGACGGGACTCGAGGGCGACCCCGAGGCGGGCGAGCCGCTGCGCCTGCTCGTGGTGGGCGACTCCTCCGCCGCGGGTGTCGGGGTCGAGCACCAGCACCAGGCGCTGGCGCAGCCGGTGGCACAGCGCCTCGCGGCGCGCACGGGCCGGCCGGTGCGCTGGCAGCTCGTCGCACGCTCGGGCATCCACACCGGCGAGGCGCTGACCCTCGCGGCCGCCTCGAACCTCGAACCCGCCGACGTCGTCGTGATCGCCCTCGGCGTCAACGACGTCACGTCGCAGCGCCTCGGCCGCCGCTTCATCGCCGACTACCGCGCGCTGTCGGACCACCTCGTCGCGCGCACCGGCGCACGGGTCGTGATCGTCAACGGCGTGCCGCCGATGCACGTGCTGCCGCAGGTGCCGCAGCCGCTGCGCTGGTACCTCGGCCAGTGCGCGTTCCGCAACGACGCCGCGCTGGCCGCCTGGGCCCGCACACGTCCCACCCACGAGTACCTGCCGCTGCAATGGGCGGCCCGTCCCGAACACTTCGCGCACGACGGCTACCACCCCGGGCCGAGACAGTACGCGCAGTGGGCGGTGGTGGTGGCGGAGCGTGCGGCGCTGAGGATCGGGGCGAGGTAGAACCTCGCTGCGCGTACAGTGCCCCGTTTCCGAACCCGTCCCCGAGGACCGCCGAATGAACTTCCCGCCCCGCGCGCTGGTGCTGGCCGCCGCGCTGATTGCCGGCACGCCCGCGTTCGCGATGACCGAGACCGAGGCTGCCGCCAACGTCATGTACTTCGCGTTCGCGACGCAGGAGGGCGAGCTGTGCGAGAAGCTCGGCTACCCGGGCCGCGCCACGTTCCGCGCGTGGGAGCAGGAGAACGCGGGCGTGTTCGTCGCGTCGATGCGCCGTGTCGAGGACCATGCGGCCGACGCGCTGAAGATCAGCCGCGACGAGGCCCGGCAGACCTCGGCCGCGCTGTTCGACCGGCTCAAGGGCCGCTACGACCGCGAGTTCGCGCCGGACGTCAGTGCCCGGTCGTGCGGGCGCTTCGGCGAGACACTGCGGCTGTACGCGTCGAAGCTGGTCCGCAACTGAGGGTCGTCAGCGGGGCGCGGCGGCCCAGTCCGTCAGCCGGCCGTTGTGCATCGTGCCGATGTCGTCGGCGAGCGTGCGGGCTTCCGAGTGGTGGTGGGTGACGAGCATTGCCGTCTGGCCGGCGCGGTGCAGGATGTCGCGCACCTCGACGGACAGCCGCTCGCGCGTGGTCCCGTCCAGGTTCGAGAACGGTTCGTCGAGCAGCAGCAGCGCGGGTTCCGGCGCGAGGGCGCGTGCGAGCGCGATGCGCTGCTGCTGGCCGCCCGACAGCTGGTGCGGGTAGCGTTCGCCGGCGTCGGCCAGGTCGACCAGCGCGAGCAGCTCGGCCACGCGCGCGCGCCGTTCCGGCGCGGGCTGGCGGCGCAGGCCGAAGGCCACGTTTTCCGCGGCCGACAGGTGCGGGAACAGCGCGTACTCCTGGAACATCATGCCCACGCGCCGCCGCTCGGGCTGCACATGGACGCCGGGGCCCGACAGCACCGTGCCGCCCAGCCGCACCTGGCCCCCGCGCACCGGCTCGAAGCCCGCGATGGCCTTCAGGACCGTGGTCTTGCCGCAGCCCGAGGGGCCGAGCAGGCAGCCGATGCGGCCCGCTTCGAGGGACAGGGACACGCCCGCCACCGCGGGGTGGCCGCCGCGCGCGCCGTCGTACACCACGGACAGGTCGTCGAGTTCGAGCCGGACGCTCATGGATTTCCTTCAGGGGTGGCCGCGCCGAGCGGGTCGCGGGCCAGCAGCACGACCGGCAGCAGGCCGGCCAGCACGATGATCAGCGCCGCGATGGCGCCCTCTTCATAGGTGCCCCGCGCGGCCTCGGCATACAGCCAGGTGGCGAGGGTGTCGAAGTTGGCCGGACGCAGCAGCAGCGTGGCGGGCAATTCCTTCATCGCGTCGACGAACACGAGCAGCGCGCCGGCAGCCAGCGCGGGCCGCAGCAGCGGCAGGTGCACACGGCGCAGCGTGCCCGCGGCGGTTTCGCCGAGCAGCCGCGCGGCCTGTTCGAGCGCGACGGGGATGCGGGCGAGGCCCGACTCGATGGTGCCCACCGGCATCGCGAGGAAACGGATCGCGCAGGCCGCGACCAGCACCACGCCCGCGCCGAGCAGCGGCAGCCCCTGCAGGCCGAGCGCCTGGCCGATGAAGGCGTCGAAGGACAGGGCCGGGGTCAGCAGCCCGAGGGCCAGCACGGTGCCGGGCAGCGCGTACCCGAGGCTCGCGACCCGCGCCTGCCACCGCGCCCGGTTGGCCGCTGCCCCGGTGTGGCGCGAGGCCCAGGTCACGAGCAGCGCCGCGACCACCGCGGTGGCCGTGACCCCCGTGGCGAGCCCGAGCGTGTTGCCCATGCTGAGCAGCAGGCCGTGCGAGACGCCACCCCCCTGCTGCAGGCGTTTCACGGTTTCCCACACGAGGTAGGCGGCCGGGGCGATGAAGCCGATCAGCACCGGCACGGTGGCGGCGAGGGTGGCACCGGCGGCCGGGAGTCCGTGCAGCCGCCGCGGCCGCATCGGCTGCATGCGCCGCACCGACGCGAAGCGGCGTCCGCTGCGGCCATGGCGTTCGAGCAGCACGAGCGCCACGATGATGAACAGCATGGTGCAGGCGATCTGCGCGGCCCCGGCGAGGTCGGACCGCACGACCCACGTGGTGTAGATGGTCACCGTGAGCGTCTGGATGCCGAGGAACTCGGACGCGCCGATGTCGTTCAGCGCTTCCAGCAGCGCGAGGCTCAGGCCCACCATCAGCGCCGGCCGCGCGAGCGGCAGCGCCACGCGGAAGAACGCGCCGAGGCGGGTCTCGCCGAGCGACCGTGCGGCGTCCATCAGGTGGGCGGGCTGGGTCATGAACATGGCCCGCGCGGTGAGGTAGACGTAGGGGTACAGCACGAAGCCGAGCACGAAGATCGCGCCGGGCATCGAACGCAGGTCGGGCAGGCGGAAGTCGCGCGGGCTGTCGATGCCGAGCATCCAGCGGATCGCGCCCTGCACCGGGCCGATGGGGTGCAGCAGGTCGAGGTACGCGAACGCGACGATGTACGCAGGCATCGCGAGCGGCAGCAAGAGCGCCCAGCTCAGCACGCCGCGGCCGGGGAAGTCGTGTGCGGTCACGAGCCACGCGCAGCCGGTGCCGACGAGGAGCACGATGGTGCCCACGCCGGCCAGCAGCACGGCGGTGTTGAGCGCGGCGCGCGGCAGCACGTGCTGCGACAGGTGCCCCCAGTGGGCCATGTCCGAGCCCGCCGCGAGCCAGATCAGCGTGGCGACGGGGGCGAGCACGCCCAGCGCGACGAGCAGCGCGCCGGCGCGCCAGAGCGGCCCGGCCGCGCGAGGTCCCTTGCTCACTGGTCGAGTCCGAACGGGTCGACGAGAGGGCGGAAGGGAACGGTCATGGGAACGGAACTCCGGAAGAAAGGCACCGGCGCCGGCGTGGCGCCGCGACACTGCGAACGATTATCACTCGCCGGAGGCGCCCGCGGGCGCGCAGGTCAGGCCACGGAGAAGCGCAACACCCCGTCGGCGCCCCGCTCGCGACGGAGCTTCCCGTCGATCCACAGCGCGTTCAGGTGGGCGATGGACTCGCCCATCGCGAACGTGGTCTGGTGCAGGTCGAGCGGCCGCCGGAACAGCACCTTCAGCAGGCTGGCGGCGGTCTGGGGTTCCTTGGCGCACTCGGTCATGACGTCGGCGAGGCGTTCGTCGTGGTGCGCATGCAGCTGGTCGACGCGCGTGTGCATGCCCTTGAACGGGCGGCCGTGCGAGGGCAGCACCAGCGTGTCGGCCGGCAGCGCGCGGTAGCGGTCGATGGACTTCAGGTACAGCGTCAGCGAGTTGGCCTCGGGCTCGAGGTCGCTCACGCTGACGTTCGTCGAGATGCGCGGCAGCAGCATGTCGCCCGAGATCAGCACGCCCAGCGTCTCGCTGTGCAGCGACAGGTGTTCCGGCGCGTGGCCGTAGCCCGCGATGCAGCGCCACACATGGCCGCCGATGGTGATCTCGCTGCCGTCGAGCAGGCGGCGGTAGCTGGCGGGCACCTGGGGCACCATCGAGCCGTAGTAGTTCGAACGCGCCTTGATCTTCTCGACGGCCTCGGGGTCGGTCAGGCCGTGGCTGGCCATGAACGCGGCCGCGGCCGGGCCGCCGTGGCCCGTGGTGGAGCGGCTCGCGAGGCAGGCGCTCGTGTAGTCGGTGGCGCTCATCCACAGGCGGCACTCGTGGTCGGGCGTGCCCCAGCGCTCGGTGAGCCAGTGCGCGAGGCCGATGTGGTCCGGGTGCATGTGCGTGACCACGAGGCGCAGCACCGGCAAGCCGTCGAGTTCGGTCTCGAACACCTTCTCCCAGTTCGCCTGCGTGTCGGCGTTGGTGATGCCGCAGTCGACGATGGTCCAGCCTTCGCGGCCGTCGAGCCGGTCGCGCAGCAGCCACAGGTTGATGTGGTCGAGCGCGAAGGGCAGGCCCATGCGCACCCAGCGCACGCCGGGGGCCAGTTCGATCGTCCGGCCGGGCTCGGGGAGGGTTTCTCCCTGGGGATACTGCAGTTGCCGTTCGAGTTCGTTCATGGCTTGGATGGCTACACTTTGATCGAATCATTCTAGGGATCGACAGCAACCCGTGCTGTCGCTCAGGTGTCCACGACATTCGAGGTAAACGCCCATGGATCTGCCCGGACTCGACCACCAGCTCGGCGAGGACATCGACGCGTTGCGCGATGCGGTCCGCGATTTCGCCGAACGCGAGATCGCGCCCCGCGCCGCCGAGATCGACCGCACCGACCAGTTCCCGATGGACCTCTGGCGCAAGCTGGGCGACCTGGGGGTGCTCGGGGTCACCGTGGGCGAGGAGTACGGCGGCGCCGGCCTCGGCTACCTCGCGCACATGGTGGCCATGGAGGAGATCAGCCGTGCCTCGGCCAGCGTGGGCCTGAGCTACGGCGCGCACAGCAACCTGTGCGTGAACCAGATCCGCCGCAACGGCACCGAGGCGCAGCGCGCGAAGTACCTGCCGAAGCTGATCTCCGGTGAACACGTGGGCGCGCTCGCGATGAGCGAGCCGAACGCGGGCTCCGACGTGTTGAGCATGACGCTGCGGGCCGAGGAGCGCGGCGGTGTGTTCGTGCTCAACGGCACGAAGATGTGGATCACGAACGGACCCGACGCGGACACGCTGGTGGTCTACGCGAAGACCGATCCGCAGCTCGGCGCGGGCGGTGTCACGGCCTTCCTCGTCGAGAAGACCATGCCGGGCTTCAGCGTCGCTCAGAAGCTCGACAAGCTGGGCATGCGCGGCAGCCACACCGGCGAGCTCGTGTTCAAGGACGTCGAGGTGCCGTTCACGAATGTGCTGGGCCAGGTCAACGGCGGCGCGAAGGTGCTGATGAGCGGGCTCGACTACGAGCGCGCGGTGCTGGCGGCCGGCCCCATCGGCATCATGCAGGCGGTGATGGACCATGTGGTGCCGTACGTGCACGAGCGCAAGCAGTTCGGCAAGTCCATCGGCGAGTTCCAGCTGATCCAGGGCAAGCTCGCCGACATGTACACGACGCTGCAGGCGGCCCGGTCGTTCGCGTACACCGTGGGCAAGAACCTCGACCGGCTGGGGCCCGACCACGTGCGCCGCGTGCGCAAGGACTGCGCGTCGGTCATCCTCTGGTGCGCCGAGAAAGCCACGTGGATGGCCGGGGAGGGCGTGCAGATCTTCGGCGGCAACGGCTACATCAACGACTATCCCCTCGGCCGGTTCTGGCGTGACGCGAAGCTCTACGAAATCGGCGCGGGCACGTCGGAGGTCCGGCGGATGCTGATCGGGCGGGAACTGTTCGGCGAGACGGCCTGAACGGCCGGTGCCCGCCGGCCCGGTAAAATCTCACGCATGCCGTCTACCGAACTTCAAGAACTCTTCGCCAACAACCTGCGTTGGTCGCAAGAGACGGAGACCCGTACCCCGGGTTTCTTCACCAACCTGCTCGCCCAACAGGCGCCGCAATACCTGTGGATCGGCTGTGCCGACAGCCGCGTGCCCGCCAATGAACTCGTGGGGCTGCTGCCCGGCGAGCTGTTCGTCCACCGCAACGTGGCGAACGTGGTCGTGCACTCCGACCTGAATTGCCTCTCGGTGATCCAGTTCGCCACGGACATGCTGAAGGTCAAGCACATCATCGTCGTGGGCCACAGCGGCTGCGGCGGTGTGGCCGCGTCGCTGAACGACGTGTCCGTGGGCCTGGCCGACAACTGGCTGCGCCACGTCAAGGACGTGCGCAACCGCCACCAGGCCTGGCTCGACACCGTGCCGCTCGACCGCCGCGTCGACGCGCTGTGCGAGCTCAACGTGATCGAGCAGTCGCTCAACGTGTGCCAGACCACCATCGTGCAGGACGCCTGGGCCCGTGGCCAGAAGGTCGCCGTGCACGGCTGGTTCTACCGCCTGGCCGACGGCCGGCTGAAGGACCTGTCCATCTCGGTCGCCTCGCCGGAGGAACTCACTGGCGCGTTCGAGAAGGCGCTGGCCGCGATCCACAAACGCTACAGCCCCCCGGAGCCCTGACACATGCCGTTGGCCGTCTTCCCGCAAGCACTCACCGACCTGCGCGCCTTCGACATCGCGCAGGCCATGCTCGACGGGTTCGACCGCCACTACCGGCTCTTCCGCCAGACCAGCGCCGACGCGAAGCAGCGCTTCGAGGAGGCCGACTGGCACGGCCAGCAGCGCAGCCAGAGCGAACGCATCGAGTTCTACGACGTGCGGGTGGACGAGGCCGCCGAGCGGCTCCAGACCGAGTTCAAGGTGAGTGAACTCAGCATGGAGGTGTGGCAGCAGGTCAAGCTGCACTACATCGGCCTGCTCACCAACCACCACCAGCCGGAGCTGGCCGAGACGTTCTTCAACTCGGTCACCACGAAGATCCTGCACCGGGCGTACTTCAAGAACGACTTCATCTTCGTGCGCCCGGCCATCTCCACCGAGTACATCGAGAACGACGAGCCGGCCGCCACGCCCACGTACCGCGCGTACTACCCGGCGAAGGACCGCATGCACGACACGTGGGTGCGCGTGGTCAACAACTTCCAGCTGCAGCTGGAGTTCGAGGACATCCACCGCGACGTGCGCCACGTCGAGGAGGCCGTGGCCGCCGAGCTGGGCGACTTCCGCCCGCGCGCCAACTTCCAGTTCCAGGTGCTGAGTTCGCTCTTCTACCGGAACAAGGGCGCCTACGTGGTGGGCAAGATCATCAACGGCTTCCGCGAGACGCCGTTCGCGCTGCCCATCCTGCACGCCCCGAGCGGGCTGCTGACCATCGACACCGCGCTCTTCGGCGAGAACGACCTGCAGATGCTGTTCAGCTTCGCGCGGGCCTACTTCATGGTCAACATGGAGATCCCGTCGGCGTACGTGCAGTTCCTGCGCTCGATGATGCCGCGCAAGCCGCGCACCGAGCTCTACAACACGCTGGGCCTGCAGAAGCACGGCAAGAACCTGTTCTACCGCGACTTCCTCGCCCACCTGCGCCACAGCGGCGACCAGTTCCGCATCGCACCCGGCATCAAGGGCATGGTGATGCTGGTGTTCGACCTGCCGTCCTTCCCGTACGTCTTCAAGATCATCAAGGACTTCTATCCGCCGCAGAAGGAAACCACGCGCGAGCAGATCAAGTCGAAGTACCTGCTGGTGAAGCAGCACGACCGCGTGGGCCGCATGGCCGACACGCTCGAGTTCTCGAACGTGGCCTTCCCGCGCGCGCGGTTCGAGGACGAGCTGGTGGCCGAGCTGCAGCACTTCTGCCCGAGCCTGCTCGAGCAGGACGGCAACGACCTCGTGATCCGCCACGTCTACATCGAGCGGCGCATGATCCCGCTGAACATCTACCTGCAGGAAGCGTCGCCGCGGCAGATCGAGCACGCGGTGGTCGAGTACGGCAACGCCATCAAGGACCTGGTGGCGGCCAACATCTTCCCCGGCGACATGCTGTGGAAGAACTTCGGCGTCACGCGCGACGGCAAGGTCGTGTTCTACGACTACGACGAGATCGAGTACCTCACCCACTGCAACTTCCGCAAGGTGCCCACGCCGCGCAACGACGAGGAGGAGATGTCGGGCGAGGTCTGGTATTCGGTGGGGCCGCACGATGTGTTCCCCGAGACGTTCGAGCCGTTCCTGCTCGGCAACCCGAGCGTGCGCGAGGTCTTCATGAAACACCATGCGGACCTGCTGGACGCGGCGTTCTGGCAAGGTCACAAGGAACGCATCCTGTCGGGCCACGTGCACGACGTGTTCCCGTACGACACACGCCGGCGCTTCAAGAACATCCGGCGCGCCCGCGAGGCCGCGGCGCAGCAGGCGGCGCTGGCCAAGTGATCCCGGCACGTCCGGGCCGGTTTTCCTGGAGATGAATCGATGACAAGAAACGTGCTCGTGGTCGGCGCCTCGCGCGGCATCGGGCTGGAATTCGTTCGCCAGTACGGCGAGGACGGCGCGCGGGTGGTGGCCACCGCGCGCAGCGACGAGGGCCTCGCGGCCATCAAGGCGTTCGGCGGCCGCCCGCTGCGGCTCGACGTGGGGCGCCTCGACAGCACTGCAGGCCTCGCGTGGCAGCTCGACGGCGAGGCCTTCGACGTGGTCATCGTCTGCGCCGGCGTCTATGGCCCGCGGAAGAACGCACTCGACACGCCCACCGCCGACGAGTTCGACGAGGTGATGCGCACGAACGTGCTCGGACCGATGCGGGTGATCCCGCAGCTCGTCGAGAGCCTCGCGCCCGGCGCGCGGCTGGTGGTGCTGTCGTCGCGCATGGGCGGCATCGGTTCGCGCACGCAGTCGGGCGGCTGGCTGTACCGCGCGTCGAAGGCCGCGGTGAACTCGGTGCTGAAGGACACGTCGCTCGCGCTCGGTGAGCGCGCCACCTGCGTCGCCTTCCACCCCGGCTGGGTGCAGACCGACATGGGCGGGGCCGGTGCCGACCTGACCCCCGCGCAGAGCGTGTCGTCCATGCGCACCGTGATCGCCGGCCTGACCCCGGCGGACACGGGCCGCTTCCTCGACCACGACGGGTCGCCCATTCCCTGGTAGCCCGGTAGGAGCCCCCATGCCTGTTTTCGTGTCCTCGGTGAACCCGCGGTCGGACGACTTCAAGGCCAACGCGGCGGCGATGCGCGCGCTGGTGGACGACCTCGCCGCGAAACTCGCGCAGGCCGCGCTCGGCGGCGGCGAGGGGCCCCGCGCGAAACACGTGTCGCGCGGCAAGCTGCTGCCGCGCGACCGCGTCGAGGTGCTGCTCGACCCAGGCTCGCCGTTCCTCGAGCTGTCGGCATTGGCCGCGCACGACCTGTACGACGGCGACGCGCCGGGCGGCGGCCTCGTGACCGGCATCGGGCGCATCCACGGCATCGAGTGCCTGATCGTCTGCAACGACGCCACCGTCAAGGGCGGCACGTACTACCCCATCACGGTCAAGAAGCACCTGCGCGCGCAGCAGATCGCGCTCGAGAACCGCCTGCCGTGTGTGTACCTCGTCGACAGCGGCGGCGCGAACCTGCCGAACCAGGACGAAGTGTTCCCCGACCGCGACCACTTCGGCCGCATCTTCTTCAACCAGGCGCAGATGAGCGCGGCGGGCATCCCGCAGGTGGCCGTGGTGATGGGCTCGTGCACGGCCGGCGGCGCCTACGTGCCGGCGATGAGCGACGAGTCGATCATCGTGAAGGGCCAGGGCACCATCTTCCTCGCCGGGCCGCCGCTCGTGAAGGCGGCCATCGGCGAGGTGGTGTCGGCCGAGGACCTCGGCGGCGGCGACGTGCACACGCGCATCAGCGGCGTGGCCGACCACCTCGCGGAGGACGACACCCACGCGCTCGCCATCGCCCGGCGCTGCGTGGCGCACCTGAACCGCACCAAACCCGCGCCGCTCGCGTGCCTGCCGCCGCGGCCCCCGGCCTTCGACCCGGCCGAGCTGCACGGCATCGTGCCCACCGACACGCGCAAGCCGTACGACGTGCGCGAGGTCATCGCCCGCATCGTCGACGCGAGCGAGTTCGACGAGTTCAAGGCCCGCTTCGGCGCCACGCTGGTCACCGGCTTCGCGCACATCGAGGGCATGCCCGTGGGCATCGTCGCGAACAACGGCGTGCTGTTCTCCGAAAGCGCACAGAAGGGCGCGCACTTCATCGAGCTGTGCTGCCAGCGCCGCATCCCGCTCGTGTTCCTGCAGAACATCAGCGGTTTCATGGTGGGGCGCAAGCACGAGAACGAGGGCATCGCCAAACACGGCGCGAAGATGGTCACGGCCGTGGCCACCGCGCAGGTGCCCAAGTTCACCGTCGTGATCGGCGGCAGCTTCGGCGCCGGCAACTACGGCATGTGCGGCCGCGCGTTCGACCCGCGGTTCCTGTGGATGTGGCCCAACGCCCGCATCTCGGTGATGGGCGGCGAACAGGCCGCGAGCGTGCTCGCCACCGTGCGGCGAGACGGCATCGAGGCGCGCGGCGGTGCGTGGTCGGCCGAGGAGGAGCAGGCGTTCCGGCAACCCATCCGCGACCAGTTCGAGCGCCAGGCCCACCCGTACCACGCCACCGCGCGGCTGTGGGACGACGGGCTGATCGATCCCGCCGACACCCGCCGCGTGCTCGCGCTGGGCCTGTCGGCGAGCCTCAACGCCCCCATCCCGGAGACACGCTTCGGCGTGTTCCGCATGTGAGCGCCGCACCGATGCGCGCGCATTTCGCGATGCTGGCGCGCTACGGGACGTGGGCGCTGCGGCGGCTGTACGAGCACGTCGACCTGCTGCCCGAAGCCGAGTACCGCGGCGAGGCCGGCCTCTTCTTCCACAGCGTGCACGGCACGCTGAACCACCTGCTCGTGGCCGAGCACCTGCTGTGGTACCGGCGGTTCGCCGATGGGGTCTCGCCGTCGCTTCGCCTCGACGACGAGGTCGAGCACGACCGCGCCTCGCTGCGCGCCCGCCTGCTCGCGGCCGCCGCGAACTGGGGGCCGCTGATCGCGGCCTGGCCCGACGAGCGTTTCGCCGGTGTCCTCGACTACCGCAGCACGCAGGGCACCGACCACTCGTTGCCGTTCGCGGCCACGCTCACCCACGTCTTCAACCATGGCACCCACCACCGCGGGCAGATCACCGCGGCGATCACGCGGTTCGGCCACCCGGCCCCGGAGCTCGACCTGGTGTGGATGTTGCAGCAGGAGCGCGCCACACGATGAACACCTCGCCCCTCGACGTGCGCCGCGACGGCCCGGTCGCGCGCGTGTTCCTGAACCGGCCCGACGTGCGCAACGCGTTCAACGACGAGGTGATCGCGGCGCTGTCCACCACGTTCGCGTCGCTGGGCGCCGAGCCGGACCTGCGCGCCATCGTGCTCGGCGGCCACGGCCCGGTGTTCTGCGCCGGCGCCGACCTTGCGTGGATGCGCGCGATGGCCGGCTACTCGTGGGAGGAGAACCGCGCTGATGCGCAGGCCCTCGCCGACATGCTGTGGACGCTCTACCGTTGCCCCGTGCCGGTGATCGGCCGCATCCATGGCGACTGCTACGCCGGTGCCGTGGGCCTCGCCGCCGTGTGCGACGTGCTGGTGGCTGCGGACACCGCGCACTTCTGCCTCAGCGAAGCGAAGCTCGGCCTCCTGCCCGCCACCGTCAGCCCGTACGTCGTGCGGGCGCTCGGCGAACAGGCCACGCGGCGCTACGCCGTGACGGCCGAGCGTTTCAACGCCACCCGCGCGGCCGCGCTCGGCTTCGTCCACGAGGTGTGCCCGCTCGCCGACATCGACACCCGCGTCGACCAGGTGCTGGCCGCGATCCTGCCGAACGGCCCGCTCGCCACACGCGCCTGCAAGGCGCTGGTGCGCGACGTGGCCGGCCACCCGATCACCGACGACCTGCGCGCCGACACCGCGCGCCGCATCGCCGACGTGCGCGCGAGCGACGAAGGCCGCGAGGGTGTCTCCGCGTTCCTGGCGAAGCGGCCACCGTCCTGGCGAGGGCCCGGCGCGTGAACCTCGACACCCCCCAGCTCGTCGCGATCGCCGCGGCCCTGGGGTGGGCGAGCGGGCTGCGCCTCTACGCGGTGGTGTTCCTCACGGGCCTGGCCGGTGCGCTCGGCTGGGTCGATCTGCCGACGGGCCTGAAGGTGCTGGAACAGCCGCTGCTGCTGTGGGCGAGCGGCGGGATGTTCGCGCTCGAGTTCTTCGCCGACAAGATCCCCGGGGTCGACACGGTGTGGGACGTCGTGCACACGGTGGTGCGCATCCCCGCGGGCGCGGCGCTCGCCGCCGGGGTGTTCGGCAGCGACGAGGCCACGTGGGCCACTGCGGCGGCGCTGCTGGGCGGCACGCTCGCCGCCACGAGCCACATCGCCAAGGCCACCACCCGCGCGGCGGCCAACACGTTGCCCGAACCGTTCACGAACCTCGGGCTGTCCCTCTTCGGCGACGGCGCGGTTCCGGTCATGCTGTGGCTCTCGTGGGTTCACCCGGTCGCGCTGTTCGTCGCGCTCGGCGTGGCGCTCGTGGTGATGGTTTCGCTGGTGTGGGTGTTCTTCCGATTCCTGAAGGCGCTGGTGGCGCGGCTCGCGCCGCGGAGACAACATGTTCACTAAGATCCTGATTGCCAACCGAGGTGAGATTGCCTGCCGTGTCGCGGCCACGGCACGTCGCCTGGGCATCCGCACGGTCGCCGTCTTCTCCGACGCAGACGCCAGCGCTGCCCACGTCGCCGCCTGCGATGAGGCCGTGGCCATCGGCGCGGCTCCCGCCAAGGACAGCTACCTGCGCGGCGACCGCATCATCGAGGTGGCGCGGGCGACCGGCGCCCAGGCCATCCATCCGGGCTACGGCTTCCTCAGCGAGAACGAAGGCTTCGCGCAGGCCTGCGCCGACGCCGGCCTCGTGTTCATCGGCCCGCCCGCGTCCGCCATCCGCGCGATGGGGCTGAAGGCGCCCGCAAAGGCGCTGATGGCCGCGGCCGGCGTGCCGCTGGTACCGGGCTACCACGGCGACGACCAGGATCCCGCACGGCTGCAGCGTGAGGCCGATGCCATCGGCTACCCGGTGCTGATCAAGGCGAGCGCGGGTGGCGGCGGCAAGGGCATGCGCGCGGTGGCGTCGGCCGCCGAGTTCCCCGACGCGCTCGCGGCCTGCCGCCGCGAGGCGAAGAACAGCTTCGGCGACGAGAACGTGCTCGTCGAGCGCTACGTCACGCGGCCGCGCCACATCGAGATCCAGGTGTTCGCCGACACCCATGGCAACGCCGTCTCGCTGTTCGAGCGCGACTGCTCGGTGCAGCGCCGCCACCAGAAGGTGCTCGAGGAGGCCCCCGCGCCGGGCCTGTCGGACACGCAGCGCCGCGCGATGGGCGAGGCCGCCGTGGCCGCGGCCCGCGCCGTGGGCTACGTGGGGGCGGGCACCGTCGAGTTCATCGCGGAGCCGGCTGCGGACGGCCAGGTGCGGTTCTGGTTCATGGAGATGAACACGCGGCTGCAGGTCGAGCACCCGGTCACCGAGGCCATCACGGGGCTGGACCTCGTCGAGTGGCAGCTGCGCGTGGCCGCGGGCGAGCCGCTGCCGCTGAAGCAGGAGGACCTGCGCATCCACGGCCACGCCATCGAGGCGCGGCTGTGTGCCGAGAACCCCGACAAGCAGTTCCTGCCGTCCACCGGCACGCTGCGCGTGTTCCGCACGCCCGAGACCGTGCGCTTCGCGCGGGGCGACGTGCGCCTCGATGCCGGCGTGCGCGAGGGCGATGCCATCACGCCGCACTACGACCCGATGATCGCGAAGCTGATCGTGTGGGCGCCCGACCGGGCCACCGCGTGCGCCCGCCTCGCGCAGGCCCTGGCGCAGACGTTCATCGTGGGCCCGCACCACAACGCCGCGTTCCTGCGGCGGGTCGTGCGCAGCCGCTCGTTCGCCGAGGCCGACCTCGACACCGCGCTGATCGAGCGCGAGCGGGCCGTGCTGTTCGATGCCCCGCCGCTGGAGGTGCGCTGGGCCGTCGCGGCCTTCGTGTCGCACACGCTCGCGGAACAGGCCGCGGCGGTCGATGCCGACCCGTGGTCGCGGCGCGATGGCTGGCGCATCGCGGGCGACAGCACGATGCGCTGGTCGCTCGACGTCGCGGGACAGACGGTGGCCGCGAGCCTCGTCACGTCTCGCGACGGCACGCGCCGGCTGCACGCCGACGGCAGTGCGTGGACCTTCACCACCACCGCGAACGGTGACGCCCACGAGGTCCAGCTCGACGGCCATCGCCAGCGTGTCACCTCGCTCGCCCGTGGCGGGGTGGTGCACGTGTTCGCCGACGCGGGCCAGTCGGCCGTGACCCTCCGCGACCCGCTGGCGCGCGAGGCCCACCCGGCCGCGTTCACCGGCCGCCTCACCGCCCCGATGCCGGGCCGCGTGTCGGCCTTCCTCGTGAAGGCGGGCGACGCCGTGAAGGCCGGCCAGGCCCTCGCGGTGATGGAGGCGATGAAGATGGAGCACACCATCGTGTCGCCGAAGGCCGGCACCGTGGAGGCGCTGCTGTTCGCGGCCGGCGACCAGGTGGGCGAGGGGGCGGAACTGCTGCGCCTCGGTTGAGGCGCAGGGCGCTCAGGCCGCGAAACCGCCGTCGATCAGCAGGTCGGCCCCGGTGACGAACGCCGCTTCCGCGCTCGCGAGGTAGGCCACCATGCCGGCGATCTCGTCGGCCCGGGCGTGGCGTTGCACGGCCATCATGGCGTGGAGGCCGGCGGCGAACTCGGTGGTCTCCGGGTTCATCTCGGTGTCGACCGGGCCCGGGGCCACGTTGTTGACGGTGATGCCGCGCGGGCCGAGGTCGCGTGCCATGCCCTTCACGAGGCCGATCAGGGCCGACTTGCTCATCGCGTAGGCGGCGCCGCCCGCGAAGGGCATGCGCTGCGCGTTGGTGCTGCCGATGTTGATGATGCGGCCGCCTTCCTTCATGTGGCGGGCTGCTGCCTGCGACGCGACGAACACCGAGCGCACGTTGACGGCGAGGGTGCGGTCGAAGTCTTCCAGCGTGAACTGCTCCAGCGGGGCCACGGCCAGCACGCCGGCGCTGTTGACGAGGATGTCGAGGCGGCCGAACCGTTCGGCCACGCTGTCGATCGCGAGCGCGAGGCCCTTGGCGTCGGTGCCGTCGGCCTTGACGGCGATGGCCTGGCCGCCGTTCGCCTTGATCTCTTCGGCGAGTGCTTCGGCGGCGATGGCCGAGGCCGAGTAGCCGATCGCGACGGTGGCGCCGTCGCGTGCCAGGCGGCGCGCGGTGGCGGCGCCGATGCCGCGCGAACCGCCGTGGATGAAGGCGACTTGGCCGCGGAGGGAGGTGGTGCTGCTCATCATGGTTCCTTTCGGGTGGGGTGGTTGACGAGTTCAGTGTCGGCGTCGGCGCCTGATCCCGGTAGTCTCGGAATGGTCCGTTCAGTTTCAACCATTGGTATAAGCTGGCGGCATGTCCACCGAACTCCGCAGCCACCTCGATGCGTTCGTCACCGCGGCGGACGAAGGCAGCTTTTCAGCCGCCGCGCGGCGCCTCGGGCTCACGCCGGCCGCCGTCAGCAAAAGCGTCGCGCAGTTCGAGGTGCGCCTGGGCGTGCGCCTGTTCCAGCGCAGCACGCGCCGGCTGGCGCTCACCTCCGACGGCGAGCGCCTCTACGGCCAGGTGCGCTTGCCGTGGGGCGAGATCGGCGAGGCGCTGACCGACCTGCGCCAGGGCGCGGGCAAACCCGCCGGCACGCTGAAGGTGGCGCTGGCGCACACCGTGGGCCGCGAGTATTTCGTGCCGATGATGGACGAGTTCGTGCGCCGCTATCCCGGCGTGGTGCCCGACCTGCACTTCGACAACCGCCAGGTCGACCTGATCGCCGAAGGCTTCGACGTGGCCATCGGCGGCGGCATCGAACTCACCGACGCGTTGATTGCGCGCGAGCTGGCGCGGCTCCGCATCGTGCTGGTGGCCGCCCCGGCCTACCTGAAAGCCCATCCCGCGCCGTCACACCCGCAGGACCTGGTGCGCCACCGCGGGCTGCTGCGCCGCTCGCTCGCCACGGGGCGACTCGTGCCGTGGACGCTGAAGAACACCACGGGCGAGGAGGTGGTGGCGGGCGTGCGGCCGGTGATGGTGCTCGACGACCCGGAGGCGATGGCCTGTGCCGCGGCCGCCGGCATGGGCATCGCGCTGCTGCCGTTGCCCCATGCGTCGCAGTGGCTCGAGCGGGGCGAGCTCGTGCGCGTGCTGCCGAAGTGGTACGCCGAGACACGGCCGCTGGCGATCTACTACACGAGCAGCAAGCAGATGCCGGCGAAGGTGAGGGTCTTCGTCGACTACGTGGTCGAGGAGTTCCGCGCGCGCGGCCTCGCGGCCCGCTTCGGCCAGCGCTGAGCGGCGAGGCCCACGCCGGCCAGGCCCAGCGCCATCAGTGCGAGCGCGCCGGGTTCGGGCACCGGCTTGGCCACGGAGAGGTTCCAGCTGTTGAAGTACTCGCTGGGGCCGCCATAGCTGCGGTCGTCCAGGTCGTTGGTCAGCACGCCGCTGAAGTCGGGGCCGTTCCATTCCCAGCCGTTGCCGAGTTCGGGCAGGCCGTAGCGGTCGAGGCGCCCTGGGGCCGTCATGTCGAGCCGCCAGTGGGCGGGGTCACCGTTGGACAGCGGGGCGAAGTCGATGCGCACCGAGATCATGTCGCAGATGTCTTCCGGCGGGCAGCCGGGGCGGATGCCGTTCCGCGTGGTCATGGTGCCGCCCACCCCCTGGAAGTAGACCGGGGTCATCATGTCCCAGCCCAGGATGTCGAACGGGCCGATGCTGTTGCGGAACGTGCCGCCGCCATCCTGCAGGTCGACGGGGGCGATGTCGCGGTTGTAGATGATGCTGCCTTCGCCCCACTTGAAGCTCCAGCCGATCTCGGCCCAGCCTTCGGCCGCCACCGCGCTGCCAGTCGATGCCGCCAGCGACGCGGCCATGACAATTGCACGCCAACCCTTGGTCATTGGTGTCTCCCTGATGTGGATGCGCCCCGACAGTAGTCGCGGGCGCGTTTGGCATCAAGGGAAAGAACAGGTCGGTTCCGGGGTTTGACGGTTCTGCGCCGCCCCCTGTCCGGAAGGTGCCGGGGGCCCTCAGCGCACCAGGCGCTGCGCGAAGCTCTTGATCCAGCTGGTGCGCGGATTCGGCAGGGTGGGCAGGTCGCCCGGCTGCGAGATGCCGAAGCCCGAGGTGTCGCGCGACCAGGCGGCGTCCTGCGGGGCGGCCTTCGGCTGTGGCTTGCGCTTCGGCTTCGAGAGCGACGAGGCGTCGGCGAGCCGGGCCACTTCGCTTTCGATGAAGAACTGGTTGGCGAGTGCGATGAGTTCGTTGTTCCCCGAGGCCTGGCAGACGTACAGCACTTCGCGCGCTTCGGCAGGGTCGTTCAGCATGGCCGAGACATCGATGCCTTCTCCGAGCAGGCCCTTGAGGGCGTAGTGGATGCGGGCGGCGATGCGCAGTTGGGCGGGGGTGGACACGGCGTATTTCCCTGGCGAGTTCAGGTATCTTCCTCCCATGGGTCCGCGGCAGATACCCCCTGTCAGGGGGTTCGCGGGCACTCTCCACAATATTGAGGAAAAAGTCATGTTGTTGCCCCAACGGGTGACCCTCGTCGACGTGGGCCCGCGCGATGGGTTGCAGAACGAGTCCCAGCCTGTGGATACATCCCACAAGGTGGCGCTCGTGCACCAGTTGCAGGCCGCCGGCCTGCGCGAGATCGAGGTCACGAGCTTCGTCAGCCCGAAATGGGTGCCGCAGATGGCGGACAACGCCGCGGTGATGGCCGGCATCGCACGGCCCGCGGGCGTCCGCCATTCGGTGCTCACGCCGAACCTGAAGGGCCTGGAGGCGGCGCTGCCGTCGAAGCCCGATGAAATCGTGGTGTTCGCCGCGGCCACCGAGGCCTTCAGCCAGCGCAACATCAACTGCAGCATCGAGGAAAGCTTCGAGCGCTTCCGCCCCGTGGTCGCCGAGGCGCACCGCCATGGCATCAAGGTGCGCGGCGCCATCTCGTGCGCGGTCGGTTGTCCCTACCAGGGCGACGTGTCGGCCGACGAGGTCGAGCGTGTCGTGCGCCTGATGAAGGAGGCCGGCGTGGACCACTGCGGTGTTGCCGACACCATCGGCGTGGGCACGCCGCGCAAGGTGCAGGCCGCGATGGAACGTGCGCTGAAGCACTACGCCGTGGCCGAGGTGAGCGGCCATTTCCACGACACCTATGGCCAGGCGCTCGCGAACGTCTATGCGTGCCTCGAAGTCGGCATCCACACGTTCGATGCGAGCGTGGGCGGGCTCGGTGGCTGTCCGTACGCGAAGGGCGCGACGGGCAACGTGGCCACCGAGGACGTGCTGTACATGCTGAACGGCCTGGGCATCGAGACCGGCATCGACATCGAGCGCCTGGTCGATGCCGCCGCAGGCATCTCGCGCGCGCTGGGCCGGCCGGTGACGTCGCGCGTGGGCAAGGCGCTGCTCGCGCGCCGCGAGAGGGCCGCCGCATGAACGACGGATTCGAGCGGGTGTCCGACTGGCTCGAGGCGCATGGCCATCCGCACCGGCCCATCGCGCTGCCGGTGGCGGCGCGCACCGCGAAGGAAGCGGCCGACGGCCTCGGCGTGCAGCTGGGCCAGATCGCCAAGAGCGTGATCTTCCGGCGCGTGTCCGACGGCGTGGCGGTGCTCGTCGTCACGTCGGGTGACCAGCGCGTCGACGAGCGCAAGGTGTCGGCCCTCACCGGCCCGCTGGGGCGCGCCGATGCGGCCTTCGTGAAGGAGCAGACGGGCTTCTCGATCGGGGGGGTGTCCCCCGTGGCCCACCTGCAGCGGCCCGTCACGCTGATCGACCGCGAGCTGTTCCGCTTCGACGTGGTGTGGGCCGCGGCGGGGCATCCCAACGGCGTGTTCGCGGCGTCGCCGCAGCAGCTCGTCGAGATGACGGACGCGCCCGTGGCCGACGTGGTGCAGTCGGTGACGTCGCCGTGCACCGACGTGTGCAAGCTCGATCCCGCCGAGGGCCTGTGCCGCGGGTGCTACCGCACGCGCGACGAGATCGCGTCGTGGTCGAAGATCGATGACGATGCGCGCCGCGCACTGCTCGCGGTGCTGGATGTGCGCAAGCGCGAACATCCCGGCTTCCCGCCGCTGCCCGCATGATCGCGCTGGTGTTCGAGTTCGACGGGGTGTCCGCGGCCACGCGGGACCTGTTCGATCGCCTGCCGCAGGCGCTCGAAGGCCGCTCGGTGCTGGTGGACTACCGGCCCGTGGCGCCGCCGGCCGGCGTGGCGCCCTGGATGCGGCTGCTGGGCGGGGATCCCGCGCCGGGACGGTGGCCGTGCGAGCAGGTGCTGCTGCGCGGCCCCGTCGAGCCGATGGAGGCACTGGCCTCCGCGCTCGGGCTTCCGCACGACGGGCATGCGTTGCCCACACCGTCCGGCCCCGTGCCCGCCATCGTGTGGGACGGCCGGCGCTTCGACGGCGATCAGGCGATCGAACGGCTCATCGCGGCGCTGCCATCGGCTTGACCGCCTCGAGCGTGATCGACTCCAGCTGCAGGAAGCCCTCGGGCATGCGGCCCGTGTTCTCGAGGCCGCGCAGCGTGGGGTCGCTGCTGTCGTTCAGCAGGCGACGCTCCAGCTGCGTGAAGCCGGCGCCCTCCAGCGCGAAGCGCAGCGTGCGGTCGTCGTAGATGAACTGGTGCCCCCAGTCCCGCACGTAGTTGTTGATCACGAAGACCGGGTCGCCCGCCGGCGCGCCGTGCAGGAAGGTGCTCGAGGCCCAGTGCAGGTACGCCTGCTGCAGCGGCGTGGGCGCGGGGCCGTACAGCGCGAGCAGGAACGCGAGGTCGGGTGTGGTGATGCGGATGCGGCCGCCGGGCTTGAGCACGCGGAAGCATTCGGCCAGCATCGCGGCGCCACCGGCGAACGGCACGTGTTCGATCATGTGTTCGCTGAACACCGCATCGAACGTCGAGGACGGCAGCGGGAAGCGCCGCGTGGCGTCGAGCCGCAGCACGGCGCGCGAGCCGGGATCGAAGTCGGAGTTGAGCCAGCCCGTGAGCAGGTGCGGCCCGCATCCGATGTGCAGGCGTGGCGAGTCGGCCGACGCGAGGTAGGACGCCACGAGCGACTGGTCGCGCCGCAGCGCCTGGCGGCCCGCCTGCCGCAGCGTGCGGCGGCACAGGCGGGCGGCGCCACGCAGGCCGCTGCGGTCGAGCAGGTTCAGCACGGTGGCTCGGGTGCGGGAACTGCCCTGCGCTTGCCCTTGTCCGGCGAGGGATGCGGTCATCGGGAACCTCCGGTCCGGGCGGGTGGAGCGGCTCCGCTGGCGGGCCCGGTGGTGCGCGGCGGAGCGGCGCCATCACGCGGCGCCGGCCACGACCTTAGGCGGTCGCGGGCCGCTCCGCAATGGGTGTCCTAGGGGGCGGGGCGTTTCAGCGTCACCACCGTCGCCGACCGCGCGGGCAGCACGAGCTGGGGCTGGGCCGGCAGCGTGCCGTACTCGGCCTCCTGCTCGGCGATGGCCGCATCGAACCACCGCGCGCCCCGCACCGCGAACGCGCCGGCGTCCACCTGCACCGTCTGACGTGTGGCGTGGCTGTTGATCAGCACGAGGTCCACCGTGTCGCCGTCGCGCACCGCGTGCGCCCAGATGCGGGTGTTGTCGGAGGCCGCGTCCACGAAGCGGCCCTTCAGGTCCGACAGCAGCCGGAACGCATAGAAGGTGGGGCGCGGTCCGCCGCCGTTGTCGATCAGGCCATGGAAACCCGTCGCGAGGTACGCGAAGTAGTGGGCCACCGCGGCGCCGCCCTTCGCGAGCCGCAGCGTGGTCTCCATCGCCCACAGCGCGCCGGTCTGGTCGGAGAGGAAACGCGGGCGTTCGGTGCGCCACGACAGGCCGTACTCGGTGACGCCGAACTCGATGGTGCGTGTGTGGCCCTTCGGGTTGCGCTTGGGGTCGGCCCACACGCCGCGTGCGTGCGCGAGCGTGCGGTCGGCCTCGCGCACGGTGGTGAGCGCGGCGGCGTCGCTGCCGTCGCCCTCGGTGGGGTAGATGTGCCACGTGAGCAGGTCCACCACGTCGCCGCAGCGCTCGACGAAGGTCTCGAGGAACTTCATCGCGCCGGGCACCGCGCCCGACACCGCGGGCCCGGCGATCTTCGCCGAGGGCTGCTCGCGCCGCACGGCCTCGGCCTGCGCGCGGAAGACGTCGCAGTAGCGCTCGGCGGTCCACGACGTGTCGCCGCGCACGGGGCCGTACAGGTCGGGCTCGTTGCCGATCTCCCAGTACGTGACGTTCAGGCCGCGCTCGCGCGCGAGTTTCACCGCCGCCGCCGCGTCCTCCGGTGCGTTGGCCGCGGGGCGGCCGTCGCGGCCCTGGAACACGCGGGTCTGCACCATCAGCTCGGGCTGGCCGGGCATCAGGGTCAGCGCGGCGGCGAACGTGCCCAGCACCGCGGCGTCGAGGTTGGATTCGTCGCCCGCGTTGCCCGCGGGGAAACGCAGCGCGCCGGGGGGCACGTCCTTCAGGCTGTCGCGCACCTCGGCCACCGGCATCCAGTTGCCGAAGTTGTAGCCCGCCATCGTCGAGGGCCGCACCGGGGGGCCCTCCCGGTCGGGCCGGACCGTGACGGTGGCGGCGGACGACACACCGGCGAAGGCGAGCGCGGCGAGGGACAACGCGAGGCGGAGAAGGCGTGGGCGCATGGGGTCGGCAGGCGAGGGCGGAGAGGCCGCACGATAGGAGGCTGTGCCGTCCTGCGACAGCCCCCTAGCGAAAGTCCCTACAGGGTGGACCCTTGGATTCCCGCGATGAGAAACGATCCGTTCGGGTTGGTCCCGAGTTTGTCAGCCAGCGTTCAGCTTCCTGTCAGAACACCGTCAGCGCCTTTCAAGAAGATGCCTGCAGCCCCCGGTTGGGAGAGGGGCCCCACGCACGCACAGCACACACACAGGAGCTGCAACATGGCAACAGCAACCTTGCCGGCCTCGTCGGCAAAAGGCACGCCGATGACCCAGGAGGAGAAGAAGGTCATCTTCGCCTCCAGTCTCGGCACCGTCTTCGAGTGGTACGACTTCTACCTCTACGGCACCCTCGCCGTGATCATCGGGAAACAGTTCTTCTCGGCACTGGACCCGAACTCGCAGGTGATCTTCTCGCTGCTCGCGTTCGCTGCGGGCTTCATCGTGCGCCCGTTCGGCGCACTCGTGTTCGGCCGCCTCGGCGACATGATCGGGCGGAAGTACACCTTCCTCGTCACCATCCTGATCATGGGCCTGTCGACCTTCATCGTCGGCATCCTGCCCACCTATGCGTCCATCGGCGTCGCGGCCCCGATCATCCTGATCGGCCTGCGCCTGCTGCAGGGCCTCGCGCTCGGCGGCGAGTACGGCGGCGCGGCCACCTACGTGGCCGAGCATGCCCCGCACGGCAAGCGCGGCGCGTTCACGTCGTGGATCCAGACCACGGCCACGCTGGGCCTGTTCCTCTCGCTGATCGTCATCCTCGGCACCCGCACCGCCATCGGTGAAGAGGCCTTCGCCGAGTGGGGCTGGCGCATCCCGTTCCTCGTGTCGATCTTCCTGCTGGCCATCAGCGTGTGGATCCGCCTCTCGATGAACGAATCGCCCGCCTTCAAGAAGATGAAGGAAGAGGGCAAGACCTCGAAGGCCCCGCTGACCGAGTCGTTCGGCCAGTGGAAGAACCTGAAGATCGTGATCCTGGCCCTCGTGGGCCTGACGATGGGCCAGGCCGTGGTCTGGTACACCGGCCAGTTCTACGCGCTGTTCTTCCTCACGGGTCCGCTGAAGGTCGACGGCGCCACCGCCAACATCCTGATCGCCGTCGCACTGCTGATCGGCACGCCGTTCTTCATCCTGTTCGGCTCGCTGTCGGACAAGATCGGCCGCAAGCCCATCATCATGGCCGGTTGCCTGATCGCCGCGCTGACCTACTTCCCGCTGTTCAAGGCGCTGACCGAAGCCGCCAACCCGGACCTCGCCAAGGCGCAAGCCACGTCGCAGGTGACGGTGGTGGCCGACCCGAAGGAATGCTCGTTCCAGTTCAACCCGACCGGCATTGCCAAGTTCACCAGCTCGTGCGACATCGCCAAGCAGGTGCTGGCCGCCAACTCGGTGAGCTACGAGAACGTCCCGGGCACGGGCGCCGCCAAGATCAAGATCGGTGACAAGGAGATCGAGTCGTACGCATCGAAGGGCCTGCCGGCCGACGAAGCCAAGGCCAAGGACGCCGCGTTCAAGAAGGCCGTCATCGACGAACTGCGCGCCAAGGGCTACCCGGCCAAGGCCGACCCGGCGAAGATGAACAAGCCGATGATCATCGCGATCCTGACGCTGCTCGTGATCTACGTGACCATGGTGTACGGCCCGATCGCCGCGATGCTCGTCGAGATGTTCCCGACCCGCATCCGCTACACCTCGATGAGCCTGCCGTACCACATCGGCAACGGTTGGTTCGGCGGCCTGCTGCCCGCCACGGGCCTCGCCATCGTGGCCCAGACCGGCAACATGTACAACGGCCTCTGGTACCCGATCATCTTCGCGACCATCACGTTCGTGGTCGGCATGCTCTTCGTCAAGGAGACGAAGGACGTGGACATCTACGCGAAGGACTGATCGAGATGTGGAAGATCGTTGTGGGATTCCTCGTGTTCGCTGCGCTGGCCATGTGGCTGCTCTCCAAGGGCGGTGACGTGGACATCAGCGGAGAAAAACACGGCATCGACGTGGCGCCTCACGCCGCCTCGAGCGCGTCGAATCCGTAGCCAGACCCCGGACGATCCCTCGTCCGGACGCGGGCCGGTGCAGCCGAAGGGCGCACCGGCCCGCTTGTTTTGTGCAGGCCGGTTGAAACGAGGTGAACGCCGCATGCTCTCCATCCCGGCGAACGCCGGGATCCACTGCGGCCGCAGTGCATGGTCGGTGGATCTCGCTGAGCCTGCTCGCGCGTGTCGCACGAGGGGCGCCAGGCGCGTGGGGGGGGCCCGGCGTCCGCCGGGGCGACCATGGGTCTGGGTCCGCGCCTGGATTTCGTCTTCACGCGCCGATCGAGTCGCTTGCGCCGCCGTCGGCCCCCGCGCGCACTGTTGAGGGACGGATTCTTCGATCAGGCAACGGGCAGCGCGCTGCCGCGGCCCGCCGTGCGCCGACGCAGGTCTCGGACCTGCAGCGCCGCCCCGGCGAGGAACACGAGGAACGCGATGCCGACGGCGGCCTGCAGGCCCGGGTCGTCCGGGCCGGAGGCGAGGGGGGCGCTCACCGGGAGGCGGGTCGAGGTCTCGGTCATGCCGGGGATGGTGTGGAAGAACAGCGTCAGGGAGTAGCTGATCGACGCGACCCCGGCCGACGCGCGCCCGAACAAGGCCGTGTGGCCCGCGACCCAGGCGAGTCCGAGGACCAGCAGCGTGATTACGCCGAGCGCGTGCGGCTTGCCGAAGCCCCCGTGCTGGAAGATGCCGAAGCCGGTGATGCAGGTCAGCACCGTGCCCCACAGGTAGACGCGGCCGGACGGTGTGGTGTCGAGGATGTGGCGGTGTTTCACCAGGGCCGCGATGCCGGCCGCGACGGCGACCAGGCTGATGGCGGTGTGCACGATGCCGAGGGAGGTCAGGCCGGCCATGTCGGTCTCCGGAGTGGGGGAAGCCGCCATCGTGCAGGAAACCCGCGGGGCGGTCGTTTCGCCGCGGGGCCATCGCGGGCTAGGTCTTTGGAGGGGGTTTGTTGCGATCGCCGCAACAGCGTGTTCCGGTGGAAGGGCTTTTTCCCGAGGGCCGCACCACCTAAAGTTCAGCCTGACCCCACCCCTTTTTCCCGAGAGACCGCCATGAGCACCCTGAACCGTCACGCCCTCGTTGCCGCCACCGCCGCCCTGGCCGTGGCGGGCGCGTTGACGCTCATGGCCCAGGACGCGGGGGCCGCGTCCGCCGGTCCCGTGGCGCAGGGGGTGCCCACCGGCGACGCGATGCTCGTCGCCGCCGCCGACATGCTCTGCGCGGTGGTGTCGGGCTCCTGAATCCCGTCCCCCCTCCGCGGAGGGACCGCGGATTGCCTCGGCAGAAGCGCCGATCGGTCGATCGTCCTAGTGTCTGACGCCGCTTCCGGAATGCCGAGGGTGGATCCCCCGGGGGATTCGCCACGGAAGCGATCCTGCGACGCTGCTGTGCATGAAGAAGTCCCCTGCCCAAGCGTTCCTTCGCCCCGCCGTTCTCACGCTCTGCGGTCCGCTGCTGCTGCCCCTGCCCGCCTCGGCCGAGGTCGAGGCCGACGCCGCGCGACCGTGGTGGCAACCCACCTCGGCGTTCGTTCAGGCGGGCGCTGCCGAACACGCCAATGCCGCCGTCCTGGGGCTCACCTGGGACTGGTCCTGGCACCACGACGTCGGCTGGGGCCGGTTCACCGGCTACTGGGAGGTGTCGTTCGGCCGCTGGGCGAGCGACGCCGGCGGCAGCAGTGCGCACGCGTGGGTCACGCAGGTGGGCATCACGCCGGTGCTGCGCCTGTACCCGGGCGGCGGTGACACCGGCTGGTTCGGGGAACTGGGCATCGGCGCCAACCTGCTGCTGCCCATCTACCGCAGTGACGACAAGCGCTTCAGCACGAAGTTCAACTTCGGCGACCACCTGGCCGTGGGGCGGCGCTTCGGCGAGCGCGGTGCGCACGAGGTGGCGCTGCGGCTGCAGCACTTCTCGAACGCCGGCATCAAGGACCCCAACCCGGGCGAGGACTTCCTGCAGTTGCGCTACGGCTACCGCTTCTGACCCCGCCCGGTCCGGCGTCAGCGCGCGCCGGTGCCGCCGTGCGGCGTGGAGGGGGCCAGCACGTCGTGCGGGTAGTCGCCGAACAGTGCCCGGTACGCCTGCGAGAAACGCCCGGCGTGCTGGAAGCCGCAGCGCCGCGCGATCTGGGCGACGGTGCGGTCGTCGGGCCCCGGGTCGCTCAGGTGGCGGTGGGCGGTGTTGAGGCGCGTGGTGGTGATCCAGCGCTTCGGCCCCATCGCGTAGGAACGCTGAAGCGCACGTTCCAGCGACCGGACCGAGATGCCGGCCGGCTGCGCGAAGTCGGACGGGTGCAGCGTGCCGTACGGCTGCTCGGCGAGCACCCGTTCGACCACTTCCAGCACGTTGGACGCCGGTGAGCGGCGGCGCGGGGCGGTGGGCGGGGTGATCCACAGCGAACGGGCCACGTCGAGCAGCTGGCGCACCGACTGCCGGGCGTCGGCGTCGAGGTTCGACGGCGCCTGGGGCGTGGCCCCCGGCACCGAGGGCAGGCGGCGCGACACCAGGTCGAGCGAGAAGGCGTGGCGGCTGACGATGCGCAGCGGGCCGCCCAGCGCGGACTCGAACACCGCGCCGACGGTGGCCGGTTCGTTGTCGACATAGAGCCCCTCGGCACGCTCGGCCCACAGGCGATAGCGGCTGCCCGGCGGCAGGTCCAGCTCCAGGTACACGGCGGCGTCGATCTGCAGGAGGTGCACCTGCTGGTTGCCGTCGTCGCACGACCGGTGCGACAGGTGCCGCGGGCCCGGGCTCAGGAGCCGGAACGCGCGGATCGGCAGGTGGTCCGCCGTCTCGAGCCGCATGGGATCGAGCCGCTCGGTCTCGAAGGCGGTGTGCAGAATCGGGCTTTGCCCGTGGTCGTCGACCGTTTCGTCCCGCACCGGCAAGTCGGTGGCGTGAAGGGCTGTGGACATGAGAGGTCCTCGCAGTGGTCAAGGGAAGTTCAGTCTAGAAGTCCCCTCCCGGCCGCGACTATCCGCATTCCGCAGGGACAACCCCCACGGCCGGGCTGCCAAATAGTTCCACAAAAACGTGAGTGTGTACTAAGCTTTGCGCGCCAGGGCGGGCCCGGACATCCCATGTCCCCCGGGCTGCACGGTTTCCGTGCAGGCACCCACCCGGCGTTACGGCCGCATGGCCGCAGGGAGCGACACCATGGGACGTCACCACTATGCCGACCGCACGTACACGAGCTTCGATCCCGAGGCCCTGCGCGATGTGGTCCACCAGTCACGCATCGAACATCGCCTGCTCGGTGCGGGCGACCTCGAGATCCGGGTGCGCAACCGCACCGGGCCCCGCTTCGCCGTGGGGGCGGGCGACTACGGCTGCGCCGTCTACGCCCAGGGGGTGCTGCACCCGGGCGCGCTGACCATCAGCCTCGCGCCCATGCGGCGCGGAGAGGTGTTCCTGAACGGACGCCCCTTGCCACCCCACGCGCTGCAGGTGTACGCCGAAGGGGCGTCCATCGACTACGTCACCACCCATGCGGCCTGCTGGCACACGGTGACGGTCACGCGGGAGGACCTGCAGGCCCACGCCGTGGGGCGCCTCGGCCGCGAGCTGGCCATCCCGGTGGCAGGGTGCGCGCAGTTCGAACCCGACCCCGCGCTGACCCGCCAGGTGCTCGAGCAGATCGAGACGGGCTACCGCCTCGCCTCCGAGCCCGTCGCCGACCCCGAGACGCTGCTGTACTGCGACCTGGCCCTGCTGGACGCCCTCACCGAGGCCCTGGCCCACGCCCCCAGCACCCCGGAACCGCGCGGCGCGCGCACCCGCCGGCGCATCATGGAGGTGGTGGAGTCGGTGGCCCGCCAGGGCGCGCAGAGCGCCGAGATCGACGCCGCGGCGCTGAGCCGGTTGTGCGCCGCGTCCGAGCGCCTCGTGGAACACGCGATGCGCCAGGGCGTGGGCATGCCGCCCAAGCGCTGGCTCACGATGGCGCGGTTCAACCGCGTCTACGTGGAACTGGCCGACCCGGGCAACACCCGCTCGGTGACCGACACCGCGCTGCACTGGGGCTTCAACCACCTGGGGCGGTTCGCGTCGAACTACCGGGCGGTGTTCGGCGAATCGCCGAGCGACACCGTGGCCCGGGTGCGCGGCGAACCGCGCCCGCGGCTCACCGCCCGGGTAGGGGCTGCGAGGGTGCCTGCGGCGGCGTGATCTCGAACTCGGCCTGCACGGCCCGCAGGCACGGCACGCACACGCACGTGGTGTAGCGCTCGCGCAGCGCGGCGCGTGCGCCGTCCGACAGCCTCACCGCGAAACATGCACACGGCGACTGCAGTGCCGTGGCCGCCTCGCACACGAACCAGCCACCACAACGGGGGCAGCGGTCGGGCGTGTCCATGGCGGCGTGGCCGGTCAGGCGCGGCGGCGGCGCAGGCCCAGCACGCCGGTGGCCGCGGCCAGCAGGCCCAGCAGGCCGAAGCCCGCGGCGCCGCCACCCGAGTCCGACGAGGTCGTCGGCGTGGTCGGGGTCGTGGGGGGGGTGGGCGTGGTGCCCGAGATGCTGCCCTGGAGTTGCACCCGGCGGTTGTAGTCGGTTCCGGTCGTGCCGTCACGCAGGGTCACGGTCAGCACGGGGTTGGAGTTCACGTTGTCGCGCGGGTCGTAGGTGACCGAGAAGGTACACGACTCGCCGGCCGTGAAGGTCTTGCTGTCGCAGGTGAAGGTGCGGGAGAAGTTGCCCACGCCGGTGCCGGCGATGGCGATGCTGCGCACGATCAGCGGCGCGAAGGGTGCCGTGGGCGACTTCAGCGTCACCGTCTGCGCCGCCGCGGCCGTGTTCACGCCGGACGACGTGAAGGTGAGCGTGGTCTTGTCGACGTGGGCGGTGTCGGCGATGTAGGCCGCGAGGTCGCGCACGTCGTCGGCGTCCAGCGCGTTGAACTGGGTCATCTGGCTGACCGAGCCGATGGCCCGGACGATGTCGGTGTACGCGGCGTCCGGCTCGATCTGGGCGGTGGCGCTGCCGCCCACCGCGATGCGGCGGTTCTGCACGGTCTGGTGACAGCCGGTGCAGCTCGACGTGAGGGTGCTGACCCCCGAGGTGGCGGCGGTGTCTTCGTACAGCTGTTTGCCGCGGGCGACGTCGCCCGTGGCCTGGGCCCAGGCGGGCGACGCGGCGGCCGCGAGGGCCAGCAGCGTGGCGGAAGCGAAGGTGGAGCGGAGGGCGTGTTGCATGGTCGTTCGGAGGAGGTGATCGGTGGAGGGGGTCAGGCCAGCAGGTCGAGGGCGTTGAAGGCGGACGCGTGCGGCAGCACGGTGCCGATCACGCCGGTGTCCGCGCCGAACCAGCGCGCGAGCGCGGCGGACATCTGGTCGGACGACAGCGTGGGAATCCAGCGGCCGGCGCCGGTGTCGTCGGGACCGTTGAGTGTCTGGTTCGGCACCGCGCCGAGCATCTGACCGCCCTTGACGGCGCCGCCCACCACGAACTGGTGGCTGCCCCAGCCGTGGTCCGAGCCCTGGCCGTTGGAGGCGAAGGTGCGGCCGAAGTCGGAGGCCGAGAACAGCGTGACGCCGTTCGCGATGCCCATGTCCACGGTGGACTGGTAGAAGGCCGAGACCGCCTGGCTGATCTCGCCGAACAGGCGGTTCTGCTGCTGCATCTGGTCGTCACCGTGGGTGTCGAAGCCGCCGATGGACACGAAGAACACCTGCCGCTTGAGCCCGAGGCTGGAGCGCGCCGAGATCAGCTTGGCCACGGTGTTGAGCTGGCGGCCGAGGTCGCTGTTCGGGAACGTGGTGCCCACGGTGGACGACTTCAGCGCCGCGGTCAGCACCTGCTGCATGTCGATGGACCGGCCCATCGTGCTGAGCCAGGCCTGGTGGAAGAGGTGGCTGCGCTGGTCGGCCAGGGTCTGCTGGATGGCCAGCGTGAGCGGGTCGGTGGTGCTGCCGGCCTTGTAGAAGTCGAAGCCGAAGTTGCCCGACGACGACATCTTGTACGCGAGCAGGCTGCTGTCACCGGTCTCCCACAGGTTGCCGCCCGCCATCGAGATGCAGGCATAGCCGCGGTTGACGCTGCCTTCGGCGATCAGCCGTTCCATCATCCGGCCGCCCCAGCCGGTCTTGCCCATGGTGTCGTAGATGGCGCTCTGCCACGCGTCCTGCTGGTCGCTGTGCGAGAACAGGCCCTGCGGCAGCGGCACCGAGCGTGCGTTCCACTGCGCCTTCGTGGTGGGGGCGATCAGCGGGCCGATGTTGGCGACCACCGCCATCTTCTGCTGGGTGTAGAGGTTCGCGAGGCCGGCCATGGCCGGGTGCAGGCCGTAGCGGGACGGGTCCGTCGCCCCCTCGGCCACCGGCGTGGTGGTGAGCGGCAGCAGCGAGTTCTGCTGCAGCGCGAGGTTCGTGCGGCCCGTGCGGTACAGCGCGTACTCGGTGGCATCGCGCGGCACCACCATGTTGTTCGCGTCGTTGCCGCCGTACATGAACAGGCAGACGATCGCCTTGTAGTCGGGCCCGGTGGTGGTCTGGGCGAGTGCCGTGAGCGGGGCGAGCAGGTGCGAGGCCGCGCCCATCGCGCCGGTGGCCCCCATCATCTTCAGCAGCGAGCGCCGCGCCGGGTCCGGCAGGTGCGGCATCAGGTCGGACGTGGCGCGCGGGTAGGCGTCGGCGCAGTGGAGGTGTTTCTTCTTCATGGTCGTGGCCTTCGGTGCGGCTCAGGTCTGGATCACGTGGTCGGGCGACAGCGACGTGACGATCAGCGCCGACTTCACCCGGCGCTTGGGGTCGTTCGCGGGAATGGCCGCGAGCATCGTGGCCAGGCGCTGGCGCGTGGAGGCGCTCATCTGGCCGTTGAAGAACAGCAGGTCGAGGTGCGCGATGAGCGCGGACGGGTCGGCCGCCAGCGCCTGCAGCGGCGTGTAGTCGATGCGCAGGCGGTTCTCGCCGCTGCCGAAGCCTTCGTTGTTGATCAGGCGCGCGAAGAAGTTGAGGCCGCCGACGAGCGTGGTCTCGGTGGTGATCTGGAATTCGGGGGCCACGAGGCCCTGGTCCATGATGGGGCCGGCCTGGGCGTAGTCGGGCTTGAAGAAGTTGAACACCGTGGGCGCGAGCAGCGGGCTCTGGCCCAGCGAGTTGTCGGACCCGTCGAGTTCGTGGATGTCGTTGCGGCCGCTGGTGCTGGTGGCCCCCAGCGCGCGCAGGAAGTTGGCGAAGCGCAGCACGGGCTCGCGCTGCTTGCCGAAGCGGCCGTTGGCACCGAGGGACGGATCGCGCGCCTCCGGGTGCAGCAGGATCGCCCGCACCACCGCGCGCAGGTCGCCGCGCACGCCAGCGCCGTTGTTGTTGAACACGAGGGAGACGGCGCGCAGGTAGGCCGGGCTCGGGTTGCTGGTGACGAGGCGCTGGATCAGCTGGCGGCAGATGAAGGGCGCGACGTTCGGGTGGTTGAAGATGTTGTCGATGGCGACTTCGAGGTCCGACTCGCAGGTGCCGCCGGCCGGGATCACGAAGCTGTCGAGCAGCAGCTTGCTCTCGGGCGTGTGGTAGTCGGGGTACGACCGCATCGGGAGGTACCAGTTCTCCTCGACGTTCACGTCGATGTCGTGGAAGTTCTTGCCACGCGGCGACGACCAGCCGGTGAAGGCCCGCGCGAAGCCCTTGACCACGTCCTCGTCGTACGTGGGCACGGGGCGGCCTTCGCCGTCGCGCATGACGGTGCCGTCGAGGTCGAGGCGCACGAGGCCGATCGAGAACAGCTGCAGGATCTCGCGCGCGTAGTTCTCGTTCGGGCGGATGCCCCGCTTCGCGTTCTCCTTCTCGCTGCCGATCATGTTGAGGTAGTACCCCATGGTCGGATGCAGCGTGACGCTCTTGAGCAGCGTGCGGAAGTTGCCGAAGGCCTCGCGGTTGAGCATGTCCATGTACGAGGCCATGCCGAACGCGCGCAGGGCGCCCGAGCTGTTGGACACCACGAAGATCTGGCTCAGCGCGAAGGCCACGCGGGCGCGCAGCTGGTCGCCGCCCTTGAGCCACTGCATCCAGATGGCCTCGTACGCCATGTCGTCGCTGACGCGGAACTCCTCGGCGGAGACCCGGCGCCAGTCGAGGTAGCTCATGTGGGACATCGTGGTCGAGTTGAACTGGCCCCACAGCCAGTGCTCGTAGCCTTCGGTGCGCAGTTCCTCGATCTCCTCGGCCGAGCGGGCGCCGAACGTGGCCTGCGACATGAAACGCGCGGCATCGACCTGCGTGGGCGGCGTGCCGGACTGCGCCGGCTCGTCGCCGCCCGAGCCGGGCAGGTTCGCCTGGTCGGTGGTGCCTTCGGGGCCGCGCGGTCCGCGCATCCCGCCCCCGCCGCAGGCCGCGAGCGCCGCGGCGCTCGCGAGCAGGGCGCCCACGCCGGCGAGGCCGTTCGTGCGCGTGTCCGCGGTCGTGTCGTCGACGGACAGGTCGGTGGTGTGTGGAGCCATGGTCTGGATCTCGTTCTCGTTGGATGGCGCCCTCGGGCGTGCCTCCCCCATGAGGCCGGAAGCGATTTCATCGTGTCGGCGGCGGGGGAGATGTGGCAGGTTGTTACTCGGTGTTCGGCGAGTGCCACGCCGGCGTGGCGAACCTGCGGGGGCGCTGCGGGGAACGCGGCACCTTTCCGTGATCGAGTTGGCACCGCGCCGCACACGTGTGCGTTGCCGCGCGTTTCCCCTCGACGCGTCTGCTTACGACGAGTGGCGCTCAACCAACGCGCGGCAATGGCTTGTCACGTCTTTGACGCGGCACTTCGTGCGTTGCGGACCGGCGCGACCGTAAGCTGCCCGGCAGTCGGCCGTACTGGGGATGGCCGCCGATTTCAAAACCCACAGGAGAAGAACATGCAACGATCCATCCAACGCACGGTCATCCGTGCCGCCGTCGTGGCCCTCGCGCTGTGCGGCGCTGCCGCCGCGCAGGCCCAGCAGGTCAAGTTCACGGGCCCGTACATCGGCATGGCCATCGGCGACACCGACCTCGACACGGCCTTCCGCTTCTTCGGCGGCGGCCAGCTCACCAACATCTTCGGCATCGAGGGCCAGATCGCCACGTACGGCTCGCGCACGTACCAGCAGGGCCTGTTCACGTACAAGGACTCGGCCTGGGCCGCCGGTGTCTACGGCACCGCCACGATGCCCGTCGCCCAGAACTTCTCGGTGTTCGGCAAGCTGGGCGTGGCCTACTTCCGCATGAAACACGACGCCCCGGGCGGCTCCACGCAGGACAGCTCGGCCGAGCTGGGCATCGGCGTGGGCCTCAAGTGGCAGTTCATCCCGCAGGCCGCGCTGCGCGCCGACTTCGAGAACATCGGGGGCTCCGGCGGCGACATCATTTCGGTCGGCATCCAGTTCCCCCTGAACTTCTGAGGCCCCCCAGTCGCCCTTCGGGCTCCTGCCCCAAGGGGCGCCACGGGTCGCCCGGGAGACCCGGGCTCGCGTGTGGCTTGATGGGTGGCGGCGCTTCGCGCGCCCGCCTGACGTGCGCGAGCCGGGCGGTCAGGCGACTGGCATGAAGAGGTGCTGGTGCTGATCCCTCAGCGCCTTCTTCTGCACCTTGCCCATCGCGTTGCGCGGCAGTTCGTTCACCACGAACACGCGCTTGGGCACCTTGAAGCCCGCGAGGCGCGTCTTGACGGCGTTCACGATCGTGTCGCCGTCGAGCGTGGCCCCGGCCCGCGGCACCAGCACGGCCACCACGGCCTCGCCGAAGTCGGGGTGCGGCACGCCGATCACGGCGCTCTCGGCCACGCCGGGCAGTTCGTCGAGGGTGGCCTCCACCTCGGCCGGGTACACGTTGAACCCGCCGCTGATGACGAGGTCCTTCGCGCGGCCCACGATGTGCAGGTAACCGTCGCTGTCGAAGCGGCCCACGTCGCCGGTGCGGAACCAGCCGTCGGCGGTGAACTCTTCCTTCGTCTTCTCGGGCAGGCGCCAGTAGCCGGCGAACACGTTCGGCCCGCGCACCTCGATGCCGCCGTTGCCGCTGTCCGCGTCGGGCGACGCGATGCGCAGTTCCACGCCGGGCAGCGGATGGCCCACGGTGCCGGCGCGACGTTCACCCTCGTACGGGTTCGACGTCTGCATCACCGTCTCGCTCATGCCGTAGCGCTCGAGGATGGTGTGGCCCGTGCGGGCCTGCCACTCGCGGAAGGTCTCGGCCAGCAGCGGGGCCGAGCCCGAGACGAAGAGCCGCATGGCCCGGCAGGCCTCGGGCGTGAGCGCCGGGTCGGCGAGCAGGCGCACGTACATCGTGGGCACACCCATGAACACCGTGGCGTCGGCGAAGCGGGCGCGAACCGGCCCCGGCTCGAAGCGGTCGAACCAGATCATGCGGCTGCCATTGAGCAGCGCGCCGTGGCACGCGACGAACAGGCCGTGGATGTGGAAGATGGGCAGCGCGTGCACGAGCACGTCGTCCGGTTGCCAGGCCCAGTACGCCTTCAGTGTGCGCGCATTGCTCAGCATGTTGCCGTGCGTGAGCATCGCGCCCTTGCTGCGGCCGGTGGTGCCGCTCGTGTAGAGGATCACCGCGAGGTCGGACGCGGACCGCACCGCGGGTTCGTGCGTGTCGGGCTGGAACGACGCACGTTCGAGCAGGCTGCCCGTGCGGTCGGTGTTCAGCGTGAACACGTGGCCCACGCCGGAGGTGAACGCGAGCTTGCTGACCCAGCCGAAGTTCGCGCCGGCGCACACCACCACCGCGGGTTCGGCGTCCTGGATGAAGTGGCCCAGTTCGCCGGCCTTGTAGGCGGGGTTCAGCGGCAGGTATGTGAAGCCCGCGCGCAGCACCGCGAGGTACAGCATCAGCGCCTCGACCGACTTGTCGACGTGGGCGGCCACGCGGCTGCCAGCCGGCAGGTCGAGGCCTTGCAGCAGGTTGGCGATGCGGGCGGTGGCGCGGTCGAGGTCGTTCCAGCGGTAGTACAGCGGGGTGTCGCCGGTGGTTTCGATGGCCACGCGGTCGCGGTCGGTCGGGAAGGCGTCGCGCAGGGCGACGAAAAGGTTGTCGTTGGCGGTCATCCCGCCATTTTGCATACGCCTGTCGCGTGTCAACGTGGGGGATTCCGCACGATGACCCTGTTGCGGAGTCGCTGGCCGCTTGCCACGCACCTTGCGCGTCCTATGCTTGAACCAGCCAAAGGGGGCCCGTGAACCATGGAAGATGTGCTCGACGGAATGGAAGACGTCAAGGGCAAGGTGCTCTACATCGAGGACCAGGAGATCAACCAGGTGCTGATGGAGGCCCAACTCGCCGATCTCCCCGGCATCACGCTGATCCAGGCCACCACCGGCGCCGAGGGCGTGCGCCTCGTGCGCTCCGAACACCCCGACCTGGTGCTGCTCGACATGCACCTGCCCGACTTCGGCGGGCTCGAGGTGGTGCGTGAACTGATGATCGAGATCTCGAACGGCCTGAAGGTGGCGCTGCTCACCGCCGACAACCTGTCGATGGACATCATCAAGGCGATGAGCCTCGGGGCCTACGAATACTGGGTGAAGCCGGTCGACCGCGCCCACCTGATGGCGGGCCTGCGCCGGGCGCTCGGCGCGCCCCATGCCGATCCCCGGCACCGGCTGCCCGGCCGCGAGCTGGGCGTCGACGGGGGCGAAAAGCACTGAACGTCCCCCCGAGTGGGGAGGCCCGTTCCCCCCGGGATCGGGGGCCCGGTGGGTGGCCGACCGGGGTGGCAGCCGCCTAAAGTCTCGGCATGTCGTTCCGCCCCCGCCACACCCTCGCTGCCCTCTCGTTCGCCTGCCTCGTGCCGGTGGGCGGCGTCGCGTGGGCCCAGGCCGAGGCGGAACCCGTCCCCGTGCCGGTGCAGAAGGCCCCCACCGAGAACCTGCTGGCCGCCCTGATCCGCGACGAGGCGGCCGCCTACGAGAACGGTGAAGGGGTGCCGCGCGACGGCGCCCGGGCCGCCGAGCTGTACTGCAAGGCCGCGCGCATGGGTGACGCCCAGTCCCAGTACAACCTCGGCTGGATGTACAGCAACGGCCGCGGCGTGGAGCGCAGCGACGCCACCGCCGCGTTCTTCTTCCACGCCGCCGCGGAGCAGGGCTGGCCCCAGGCGATCCGCATGCTGCGCACGGTGGGTGGCCCCAGCAGCGAACTGCCGGAGTGCATGCGGCCGCAGGTCCCGGCGGCCGTGGCCGCCTCGGGCCGGGCGATCCCGCCCGCCGAACTGGTGGTGCCCCCGAACGCGCCCGCGCACATCGTCGAGATCGCGAAGAACACCGCCGCCGAGATGAAGGTGCAGCCGCAGTTGGTGCTCGCCATCATCGAGGCCGAGTCGAACTTCAACACCGCGGCGCTGTCCCCGAAAAACGCGAAGGGGCTGATGCAGCTGATCCCCGAGACCGCGGCCCGCTTCAACGTCTCGCGCCCGTACGACCCGGCGCAGAACATCCGCGGCGGTGTCTCCTACCTGCGCTGGCTGCTCGCCTACTTCGAGGGCGACGTGGCCCTCGTGGCGGCGGCCTACAACGCCGGCGAGGGGGCCGTGAACCGCTACCGAGGGGTGCCGCCATACGCCGAGACCCTGGCCTACGTGGCGAAGATCCTGCGCCGCACGGGCACGACGGTCGTGCCGTTCGACGGCGCTGCCACCGACGTGTCCCCGCAGATGCGGCTCATCCGCGCCGCCCGTCGCTGAACGGGGTTCCATTTCCAGGCCTGTTCGTCACCTTTTGTCACCTGCAAGAGTTGACAGTTGTACGCCCCCTCCCGCCGCGCGACACTGAAGTCGCTCAGGGAGAAAGGGCGTCATGGACAGGCTCAGTGGCCGCATGGCAGCAATCACCGTGACGGGCCGCGCCCGTCACGGTGTTTGTTCTCGCCCGCCGCGCCCCACCTTGCGGGCAGAATCGATGCGCCCCTAGAAAACCAACGGGAGACATCGATGAAATGGATGCGGTTCCGCCACGGCGGACGCGAGGCCCTGGGACGCCTGGACGGCGACCAGGTGGTGGTGTGTTCCGGCGACCTGTTCGACAACCCGCAACCCACGGGCGAGCGGGTTCCGGTGGCCGAGGTCGAGTGGCTCATCCCCTGCCAGCCCGGCAAGATGATCGGCCTCTGGAACAACTTCAACGCCGCGGCCGAGAAGAACGGCTGGGCCCGGCCCGCCGAGCCGCTGTACTTCCTGAAGGCCGCCAGCAGCTTCGCCGCGCACGGGCAGGGCATCCGCCAGCCGGCCGCCTACGACGGACGCGTGATGTACGAGGGGGAACTCGCGATCGTGATCGGCCGCACCGCCACGGCCGTGTCCGTGGCCGACGCGCCGTCGTGCATCTTCGGCTACACCTGCGCGAACGACGTGACCGCGCTCGAACTGCTCACGCGCGACCCGAGCTTCCCGCAGTGGACCCGCGCGAAGGGCTTCGACACCTTCGGCGTGTTCGGCCCGGTGATCGAGACCGACGTGGACGTGGCGAACGCCTCCGTGCGCACGCGCGTGGGCGGCCGCGAGCGGCAGAACTACCCGCTGGCGGACATGACCTTCCCGCCCGCCGAACTGGTGTCGCTCATCTCGCGCGACATGACGCTGCACCCGGGCGACGTGATCCTGTGCGGCACGTCCGTGGGGGCGCTGCCGATGAAGCCGGGCACCGCCATCGAGGTGGAGATCGACGGCATCGGCGTGCTGTCGAACGTCTACGCGGGCTGAACGACGAGCTTGCCGCGCTGCGCGGCCAACGTGGCGGCCAGCAGCTGCGTGATGCCGTAGACGGTGGCGATGGTGGGCACGGGAACGCCGGTGATGCGCCCGAGTTCCACCACGCTGCCCACCAGCGCTTCGAGTTCGAGCGCACGGCCGTGTTCCACGTCCTGCAGCATCGAGGTCTTGTGGGCGCCCACGGCCTCGGCGCCGGCGATGCGCTTGTCGATGGAGATCTTGAACTCCACGCCGAGCTTCTCGCCCACCTGCTGGCCCTCGCGCATCATCGTGGCCACCAGCTCGCGCGACGCGGGGAAGCGGCAGATGTCCTCCAGCGTGGCGTGGGTCAGCGCGCTGAGCGGGTTCAGGCACAGGTTGCCCCACAGCTTGACCCAGATCTCGCCGCGGATGTCCTTCGACACCGGCGACTTGAATCCCGCCTTCATCATGGCCGCGGCCAGCTGCTCGATGCGCGGGCTGCGCGTGCCGTCGGGTTCGCCGAGCGTGAAGCGGTTGCCTTCGATCACGCGCACCACGCCGGGTTCGACCAGTTCGGCTGCCGGGTACACCACGCTGCCGATGATGCGCTCCGGCTCGATGAACGAGGCGATCACGCCGCCCGGGTCCACGCTCTCGAGGCGCTGGCCCTCGTAGGGGCCGGGCAGCTTGTGGAAGTACCACCACGGCACGCCGTTGATCATCGTGACCACCATCGTGTCCGGGCCGAACAGCGCACGCAGCTCGGGCAGCACGTCCTTCACCTGGTGGGCCTTCAGTGTGAGCAGCACGGCGTCCTGGCGGCCGGCGTCGGCCATCTTCTCGACGGCGCGCACGTTGCGGGCGATGTGCTCGGTGCCGTCCTCGCCGATCAGGCGGAAACCTTTGGCGTTGATGGCGGCCAGGTTTCGGTTGCGGGCGATGAACGTGACGTCCTCGCCGGCCAGGGCCAGTTTCGCGCCGAGGTAGCCGCCGATGGCGCCGGCCCCGACCACCGCGATCTTCATGATGCGTTTCCTTCTGCAGGGGCTGCCGGCGCGGAGCGCTGCAGCCACGATTTCAAGGTGCCGAGCAGGGGCCAGCACAACATCACCAGTGCGAGCCCGACGATGCTGCCGACCAGCCCGTTGCTCCAGAAGATCGACAGGCTGCCCTGCGAGATCAGCATCGACTGCCGGAAGCTCGCTTCGGCCATGTCGCCCAGCACCAGGGCCAGCACCAGCGGAGCCAGAGGGTAGCGCAACTTCTTGAACAGGTAGCCGAGCACGCCGAACACCAGCATCAGCACGACGTCGAACATCGAGCTGTGCACCGTGTACGCGCCGATGGCGCAGATCACGACGATGACCGGGGCGATCACCGAGAACGGGATGCGCAGCATCGCGGCCCAGAACGGCACCGTGGTCAGCACGACGAACAGGCCCACGATGTTGCCGAGGTACATCGACGCGATCAGGCCCCAGACGAAGTCCTTCTGTTCGACGAACAGCATGGGCCCCGGCTGCAGGCCCCAGATCAGCAGCCCGCCCAGCAGCACCGCCGCGGTGGGCGAGCCGGGGATGCCCAGCGTCAGCATGGGCAGCAGCGCGGACGTGCCGGCGGCGTGCGCGGCCGTCTCGGGTGCGAGCACCCCCTCGATCTGGCCCTTGCCGAACGAGTCGGGCTCCTTCGACATGCGCCGCGCGATGCCGTAGCTCATGAACGAGGCCGGCGTGGCGCCGCCGGGCGTGATGCCCATCCAGCAGCCGATGGCCGTGGAGCGCAGGAACGTGAGCCAGTGCCGCGGCAGCGTCTTCCACGTCGACCACACCACCTTCGGATCGATCTTCGCGTGTTTGCCCTTGAACGCGAGGCCTTCCTCCATCGTCAGCAGGATCTCGCCGATGCCGAACAGGCCGATCACCGCGATCAGGAAGTCGAAGCCCTTGAGCAGCGGCGGGTAGCCGTAGGTCATGCGCAGCTGGCCGGTCACGCTGTCCATGCCCACCGCGGCGAGCGCGAAGCCGAGCATCATCGCGGCGATCACCTTCGCGGGCGGCTCCTTGCTCATGCCCACGAAGCTGCAGAACGTCAGCAGCTGCACCGCGAAGAACTCGGCGGGGCCGAAGCGGATCGCGAACTTCGCCAGCAGCGGCGCGAGGAAGGTGATCAGCACCACCGCGAACAGCGCCCCCACGAACGACGACGTGAAGGCCGCGGTGAGTGCCTGCGCCGCGCGGCCCTGCTGGGCCATCGGGTAGCCGTCGAAGGTGGTGGCCACCGACCACGGCTCGCCAGGGATGTTGAACAGGATCGACGTGATGGCGCCGCCGAAGAGCGCGCCCCAGTAGATGCACGACAGCATGATGATCGCCGTCGTGGGGTTCATCGACAGTGTGAGCGGCAGCAGGATCGCGATGCCGTTCGCGCCGCCCAGGCCGGGCAGCACGCCGATCAGCACGCCGAGCGTGATGCCCACCAGCATGAAGCCGAGGTTGGGCAGCGTCAGCGCGACGCTGAAGCCATGGAGGAGGTTGTTGATCTCGTCCATCACAGCCCCAGCAACGATTCGAGGGGACCCTTCGGCAGCAGCACGAGGAACCAGCGTTCGAAGACCGCGTACACCACCAGTGGCACGGCAACCGAAACCACGCCGGTCGCGGGCCAGCCGTACTTGCCGTGACGCCGCATGAAGTAGGCGATCAGCAGGAACGACGCCACGTAGATGCCCAGCCACGCGATGCCCGCCACGTAGACCCCCATCGGCACCAGCACCGCGAGCACGCTCGCGAGCTGGTTGCGTTCGGCGAAGACCGGGTTCTCGCCGCGCCACTTCAGCAGCGTGCCGATCAGCACCGACCCGCTCGACGCGAGCAGGATCAGGCCGATGTAGAACGGGAAGTAGCCCGACTGCGGGCCGTCGTCGGCCCAGCCGTTGCCCACCCGCAGGCTGTCGGTGATGACGAGCACCGCCACGCCCACCAGCAGCGCCGAGACGATGGCCTCCGGCCAGCGGCTGCCGACCGACGGGCCGGCCGCATCCTGCGGCCCAGGGTTCTCTTCCATGTGTGCCTCCATCGGCCGCCGTGGCGGCCCGGTCGTCACGTCATCGTCGTCACTTGGCGATGAAGCCCGCTTCCTTCATCAGCTCGCGGTGGAGCTGCTCGTTGCGGCCGAGCCAGGCGATGTAGTCGGGGCCGGAGAGCGCGGTCTGCTTGAACGCACCCTTTTCCATGAACTCCTTCCACTCGGGCAGGGCGCGGATCTTCTTGAAGAGGTCGAGGTAGTAGGCCACCTGGTCGGGCGTGACGTCGGGCGGCATGAAGATGCCGCGCAGCATCAGGTAGTCGACCGGCAGGCCGGCGGACGTGCAGGTGGGCACGTCGTTCCAGGACTGCGTCGCCGTCAGCTTGGCCGCGTACGGCAGCTTGTCCTTGTCCATCACGCACAGCGCCCGCAGCTTGCCCGCACGCCAGTGGGACTCGGCCTCGATCGGGTTGTTGACGGTGGAGTCGACGTGTTTGCCGACGAGCTGCACGGCCACGTCGCCGCCGCCCTTGAACGGCACGTAGGTGATCTTCCGGCCGGCCACCTTCTGCAGCAGCATCGTGATGATCTGGTCTTCCTGCTTCGAACCGGTGCCGCCCATCTTCAGCGTGTTGTCGGGCTGCGCCTTCGCGGCGTCGAGGTAGGCCTTGGCCGTCTTGTACGGCGACTCCTCGTTGACCCACAGCACGAACTGGTCGAGCGCCAGCATCTGCACCGGCGTCAGGTCGCGCCAGTTGAACGGCACGCCGGTGGCGAGCGGCGTGGTGAACAGGTTCGACAGCGTGATGACGATCTTGTGCGCGTTGCCCTTGTCGGCCTTGACGTCGAGGAAGCCCTCGGCGCCGGCGCCGCCGGACTTGTTGACGACCACGATGGGCTGCGACGTGAGCTTGTTCTTCGCGGCCACGCCCTGGATGAAGCGGGCCATCTGGTCCGCACCGCCGCCGGTGCCGGCCGGCACGACGAACTCGATGGGCTTGCTCGGTTCCCAGGCGAACGCGGCGGGGGCCAGCATCGCGCCGGCCAGGAAGGCTGCGGCCAGCGGGCCCGCGGTCGAACGGCGGCTTCTCATGGTTTTCCTCTCCTGAGTGTGATGACAGTGGTCGAGCAGGGACGCATCGACCCGGGCGCCTCTGGACGGGCGCCTCGTGGCCGAGCGGTGAAATCAGTTCAGAGACCGAGCTTCTGGGCGAGGCCGATGCGCTGCAGCTTGCCGGTCGCGCCCTTCGGGATCTCGTCCATGAACAGGATCTTCTTCGGCACCTTGAACTCGGCGGCACGCTGGCCGACGAAGTCCTGGAGTTCGCGTTCGGTGGCGGCCACGCCTTCCTTCAGCACCACCACGGCGGCGACTTCCTCGCCGAGCTTCGGGTGGGGCATGGCGAAACACACCACTTGCGACACCGCGGCGTGGTCCATCAGGATTTCATCGACCTCGCGCGGGCTGACCTTCTCGCCGCCGCGGTTGATGATCTCCTTCAGGCGGCCGGTGAGGCTGATGTAGCCGTCGCTGTCCTTCGTGCCCTGGTCGCCGGTGCGGAACCAGCCGTTCAGGAAACCCTCGGCGTTCGCCTTGGGGTTGTTCTCGTAGCCGGCCGTGACGTTCGGGCCGCGGATGACGATCTCGCCGATCTCGCCTGCGCCGAGCAGCTGGCCGTCCTCGCCCATGATCTGCACCTCCGGGCCGGCGGGCAGGCCCACCGAGCCGGGCTTGCGGGCCAGCGGCGGCAGCGGGTTGGAGGCCATCTGGTGCGTGGCCTCGGTCATGCCGTAGGCCTCGATCAGCGGGGCCTTGAAGATCTCTTCGAGTTCGCGGATCACCTGCGGCGGCATCGACGACGACGACGAGCGCAGGAAACGCAGCGGGTTGCGCGCGATCACGTCGGCGTTGCCCTTCGCGCGGCCGATGATGGCCTGGTGCATCGTGGGCACGGCCGTGTACCAGGTGGGTTTCGCCTCGTCCATCCACCCGAAGAACTTCAGCGCGTTGAACCCGGGCGTGCAGAACACCTGCGAGCCCGCCGACAGCGGCGCGAGCACGCCGGCGATCAGGCCGTGGATGTGGAACAGCGGCATGATGTTCAGGCCGGTGTCGTTCGCGGTCAGCCGCAGCGTGCCGCGGATGTTGCCGGCCGACGCGCACAGGTTGCCCACCGACAGCGGCACGATCTTCGGCCGCGAGGTGGTGCCCGACGTGTGCAGCACCATGCCGATGTCGCCGGCTTCCGAGAACCCGCCCTGCGCGGGTGCCGACGCCGGTGCCGGTTCACGTGGGGCCAGCGTGAAGGCGCCGGCCGGGGCGCCGCTGGCCACCACGAGGTCGACCACGCGCACGCCCAGCTTCTTCGCCACGTCGATGGCGGGCGAGGTGCTGCCCTGCTCGACGATCAGCACCTTGGCGTTCAGGTCCGACAGGTAGAACTCGAACTCGTCGGCCCGGTAGGCCGGGTTGAGCGGTGCGCTGGTGGTGCCGGAGGCCGCCGCCATGTAGCACGTGGCCATCTCGGGGCCGTTGTTCAGCACGATGGCCACGCGGTCGTTGCGGCCCACGCCCAGGGCGTTGAGGCTCGCGAGCGTGGTGGCGATCAGCTCGCGCAACGCGGCGTAGGTGAGCGCCGGGCGGCCGGGCGCGGAAATGGCGATGCCGGCATCGGAGCCGGTGGCGAGCAGGTCCTTGAGTGTGGACGTCACTTGAATCCTCCTGAGCGCGGGCCGTACGACTTGGGATCGGCCTCGTTGTGTGCGGGGGTGGAACGGCGAATTATGGTTGGGTCATGTGGCGGTGCGAGCCTGTGGATTCCCTGATGGCGGGTTCAAAAGGCGGTGCCGGTCAGAGGCCCAGCCACGTGCCGATGGCGAGCATCTGCTGCTCGTCGTACGCGGCGAAACCCTTGTACTTCGTGGTCTCGAGCTTCTTCTTGCCTTCCTCGGTGGCATCGAGGTTGACGAGGTAGTCGCGCACCTTCTCGACCTGCTCCGGCGTGAGGCTCGGGCTCGCGATGATGTGCTTGATGGGCACCGGGCGCGACTTGGCGAGCACCTTGCCGCCCTTGGCCTGCCAGCCCTTGATCACGGCCCCGGCCGCGGTGGCCGCCGTCGGGGTGAACTTGTTCTCGACCATGAACGGCACGGCGTCCTGGTAGCGGGTGTAGATGTAGCTGACCTTGTCGGCGCCGCCCAGCGCGTCGCGCAGCGTGGCACGCACCATCCACGAGGTGATGGAGTCCTCGTCCGGGGCCCCGATCTTCTGCCCCTTCAGCTCGGCGAGGGACTTCAGCGGCGAATCGGGGTTGACCAGGAAGTTGGCGGTGTACGTCTCGTACCCCTTCGTGACCGCCACCAGCTTGTAGCCGGACGACTTGATGGCCTGGATGGAAAGATGGGCCGGGTGCACCATCGCGAGGTCGTACGACTTCGCGGCCAGCCCCTTGCGCAGCAGCGGGTACGGCCCCACCGGCTCGATGGTGACCGGCTGGCGCAGCAGCTTGCCGAGGTCGGTCGCGATGGCGGCGTACCGCGCGGCGATCTCCTCGTTCGTGACCCGGTAGGTCACCCCTTCGTTGATGGCGAAGACCAGCGCATGGCTGGCCGAAGCCACCACCGCGAGCATCACCCCAACCCCCCAACGTACCAGCTTCTTGTCCATGCTGTTTTTATCGGTGTGATGGGGGCGAAGCCTAAAGGCGCCGATACGGGTTTTTACGTACGTTTTTGTGACCAGTTGAAACGGCGGGCCCGGCGCCCGCGAATGGCCTTCCGCCAGAAGCTGTCAGCAGCCCACTCCTAGAATCTCCGCCTCCCTCCCATTGCAGGTCTCCCCCGCATGTCCTCCGGCCTCATCCGCATCCGCGGCGCCCGCCAGCACAACCTGAAGAACCTCGACCTCGACATCCGCACCGGCGAGATGACCGTGGTGACCGGCCCCAGCGGCTCGGGCAAGTCGAGCCTCGTGTTCGACACGCTCTATGCCGAAGGCCAGCGGCGCTACGTCGAGACCTTCAGCGCGTACGCGCGCCAGTTCCTCGACCGCATGGACCGCCCGGCGGTCGAGCGGGTCGACGGCGTGCCGCCCGCCATCGCGATCGACCAGACCAACCCGGTGCGCACGTCGCGCAGCACGGTCGGCACGATGACGGAGCTGAACGACCACCTGAAGCTGCTCTACGCCCGCGCCGCCGAGCTGTTCGACCGCGAGACCGCGCAGCGCGTGCGCCACGACACGCCGGAGACCATCTACACCGAGCTGATGGCCCGCACGGCCGAGGGCGACCCGCGCCTGGCCATCACCTTCCCGGTGGAGCTGCCGGCCAACACCAGCGCCGAGGAAGTGACGCAATGGCTGTCCGCGAGCGGCTTCACCCGCGTGCAGGCCGAACGCGAGATCGCCTCGCCCACGGGCCCGCGCAAGCTGCTCGACGTGGTGGCCGACCGCTTCCGCCTGCAGGGGACCGAGAAGGTGCGTGCCGTCGAGGCCATCGAGACGGCGCTCAAGCGCGGCAGCGGCCGGGTCAACGTCTACGTGCTGGCCGAGGAAGGCGAGCCGGTGCTGTGGCGCTACTCCACCGGGCTGCACTGCCCCGACAGCGACCTGCGCTACACGGACCCGCAGCCCGCGCTGTTCTCGTTCAACTCGGCGATGGGCGCGTGCGAGACGTGCCGCGGCTTCGGCCGCGTGATCGGCGTCGACTACGGCCTCGTGATCCCCGACCCGCGCAAGACCTTGCGCGGCGGCGCCGTCAAGACGCTGCAGACGCCCGCGTGGCAGGAGAACCAGGACGACCTGATGCGCTACGCCGGCGAGGCCGGCATCCCGCGCGACACGCCATGGTCGCAGCTGACCGACGCGCAGAAGGAGTGGGTCATCAAGGGCTCGCCGCAGTGGAACGGCAAGTGGAACAAGCAGTGGTACGGCGTCGCCCGCTTCTTCGAGTACCTCGAGTCGAAGGCGTACAAGATGCACATCCGCGTGCTGCTGTCGAAGTACCGCAGCTACACGACGTGCCCCACCTGCGACGGCGCGCGCCTGAAGACCGAGTCGCTGCTGTGGCGCCTGGGTTCGAAGGAGGACGCCGATGCCGCGCTGCCGCCGTCGAAGCGGTTCTTGCCGAACGGCGTGCGCTGGTCGCGCGAGCAGCTCGAGGCGCTGCCGGGCCTCACCGTGCACGACCTGATGCTCGTGCCCATCGAGCGCATCCAGCGCTTCTTCGCGAACATCGTGCTGCCGTCGACGCTGCTCGACGACGCGCTCAAGCTGCTGCTCGACGAGATCCGCACGCGGCTGAAGTACCTGAACGACGTCGGCATCGGCTACCTCACGCTCGACCGCCAGAGCCGCACGCTGAGCGGCGGCGAGGTGCAGCGCATCAACCTGACCACGGCGCTCGGCACGTCGCTCGTCAACACGATGTTCGTGCTCGACGAGCCCAGCATCGGCCTGCACCCGCGCGACATGAACCGCATCGTCGAGGCCATGCACCGGCTGCGTGACGCGGGGAACACGCTGGTGGTCGTCGAACACGACCCCGCCGTGATGCTGGCGGCCGACCGGCTGATCGACATGGGCCCGGGCCCGGGCGAACGTGGCGGCACCATCGTGTTCGACGGCACCCCCTCGGCCATCCGCCAGGCGGACACGTTGACCGGCGAATACCTCGGGGCGCGCAAGCAGGTGGGCGTGGGCATCCGCCGGCTGGTCAACGACGCCACGCCCAAGCTCATCCTGCAGGGCGCGCGCGACCACAACCTGAAGGACGTCACGGTCGAGTTCCCGCTGCAGCACCTCGTGTGCGTGACGGGCGTCTCCGGCTCCGGCAAGAGCACGCTGATGCAGGACGTGCTGTTCCCCGCGCTGCAGCGCCACTTCGGCAAGGCGACGGAAACGCCGGGCGAACACGACGCGCTGCTCGGGGCCGACTGGCTCACCGACGCGGTGTTCGTGGACCAGTCGCCCATCGGCAAGACCGCACGCTCGAACCCGGCCAGCTACGTGGGCGCGTTCGACGAGATCCGCAAGCTGTTCGCCCAGGCGCCGCTCGCGCAGCAGCGCGGCTACGGCGCGGGCATGTTCAGCTTCAACGCGGGCGACGGCCGCTGCCCCACCTGCGGTGGCTCGGGCTTCGAACACGTCGAGATGCAGTTCCTGAGCGACGTCTACCTGCGCTGCCCCGACTGCGACGGCAAGCGCTTCCGGCCCGAACTGCTCGAGGTGAAGATCGACCGGCGCCTGGCCGGCGACGTGGTGCGCGAGCTGAACGTGGCCGACGTGCTGGAGCTGACCGTGAGCGAAGCGGTGCAGCTGTTCGCGCACGACCGCGAGGTGCTGCGCGTGCTGCAGCCCATCATCGACGTGGGTCTCGAGTACGTGAAGCTCGGTCAGCCGGTGCCCACGCTGAGCGGCGGCGAGGCCCAGCGCCTCAAGCTCGCGGGCTTCCTCGCCGAAGCGGCGCAAAGCGCCACCGCGAGCCGCCAGGCGGTCGCGAAGAAGGGCACGCTGTTCCTGTTCGACGAACCCACCACCGGGCTGCACTTCGACGACATCGCGAAGCTGATGCGCGCGTTCCGCAAGCTGCTGGACGCCGGCCATTCGCTCGTCGTGATCGAACACAACCTCGACGTGATCCGCGCGGCCGACTGGCTGATCGACCTGGGCCCCGAAGGCGGCGACGCCGGCGGCCTGGTCGTGTGCACCGGCACGCCGGAAGACGTGAAGCTGCATCCCACGTCACACACGGGCCGCGCGCTGGCGGACTACGACCGCCAGCTGGGCCTCGATGGCCACGCGGTGGAGGAGGGGCGTCCGCTGCAGCAGGTGGTGCGCGAGGCGCGCGACCACAGCGAGGCCATCCGCATCGTCAACGCGCGCGAACACAACCTGAAGTCGCTCGACGTCGAGATCCCTCGCGGCAAGTTCAGCGTGGTGACGGGCGTGTCCGGCTCGGGCAAGTCGACGCTCGCGTTCGACATCCTGTTCAACGAGGGCCAGCGCCGCTACCTCGAATCGCTCAACGCCTACGCGCGCAGCATCGTGCAGCCGGCCGGGCGGCCGGAGGTCGACGCCGTGTACGGCATCCCGCCCACCGTCGCCATCGAGCAGCGGCTGAGCCGCGGCGGCCGCAAGAGCACGGTGGCCACCACCACCGAGGTGTGGCACTTCCTGCGGCTGCTGTACGTGAAGCTGGGCATCCAGCACTGCGTCAACGACGGCTCGCCGGTGATGCCGCAGAGCGCCGAAAGCATCGCCGCGCAGATCCTCAAGCACCACAAGGGCCAGCACGTCGGGCTGCTCGCGCCACTCGTGATCAACCGCAAGGGCCTCTACACCGACCTCGCGAAGTGGGCGAAGGCCCGCGGCTACACGCACCTGCGTGTCGACGGCGAGTTCGTGAAGGTCGAGCCGTGGCCCAAGCTCGACCGCTTCAAGGAACACACCGTCGAACTGCCGGTGGGCGACCTCGTGGTCGAGGCCGGCAACGAGGCCGAGCTGCGTTCGCTGCTGGCCACCGCGCTGGACCTCGGCAAGGGCGTGATGCACCTGCTGAGCCCGCTCGGCGCGCTGCGCGGCGCGATGCTCGCGGGCACGCCCACGCGCAAGATCGGCCAGGTGAAGGTGTTCTCGACCAAACGCGCCTGCCCGGTGTGCGCCACGAGCTACCCCGAGCTGGACCCGCGCATGTTCAGCTACAACAGCAAACACGGCTGGTGCACCACCTGCGTGGGCACGGGCCTCGCGCTCACGCGCGAGCAGCGCAAGGCCTTCGACGACTCGGTGCAGGACGACGCCGAGAAGGGCCGCGAGCAGAGTTTCCCGGCGGAGGAGCGCGAGGTCGAAGGCCTCGTCGACGAGGCGTGCCCGGACTGCGGCGGCACACGCCTGAACGCCGTGTCGCGCGCCGTGAAGTTCGAGGACAACTCCATCGCCTGGATCGCGCAGTGGGCCGTGGCCGACTGCCGCAAGTGGATCGAATCGCTCGAGCTGAAGGGCCGTGACGCCGAGATCGCGCGCGACGTGATCAGCGAGATCCGCAGCCGCCTCGAATTCCTGGAAGAGGTGGGCCTCGGCTACCTCACGCTCGACCGCGCCGCGCCCACGCTGAGCGGCGGCGAGGCCCAGCGCATCCGCCTGGCCGCGCAGCTCGGCAGCAACCTGCAGGGTGTCTGCTACGTGCTCGACGAACCCACGATCGGCCTGCACCCGCGCGACAACCAGATTCTGCTGAACGCGCTGCACAAGCTGGGCGACAAGGGCAACACGCTCGTGGTGGTCGAACACGACGAGGACACCATCCGCCGGGCCGACCACATCATCGACATCGGCCCGGGCGCCGGCAAACGCGGCGGCACGCTGGTGGCGCAGGGCACGGTGAGCGAACTCGCGAGCCACCCCGACTCGGTCACGGGTCGTTCGCTCGCGCGGCCGCTGGTGCACCCGATCCAGGCGCGGCGCGCGGTGGCCGACGACGGCCCGGTGCTGACGGTGGCGGGCGCGGCGCTGCACAACCTGCAGGACGTGACGGTCGACGTGCCGCTCAAGCGCCTCGTCGCGGTGACCGGCGTCAGCGGGTCGGGCAAGTCGACACTCGCCCGCGACGTGCTGCTCGCGAACCTCACGTTCATCAACACGCGGGGCGGCAAGCCGAACTGGGCGGGCTGCGAGTCGATCGAAGGCTGGCAGCAGGTCGACCGCGTGCTCGAGGTCGACCAGACCCCGATCGGCAAGACGCCGCGCTCCTGCCCGGCCACCTACATCGGCTTCTGGGACACCATCCGCAAGCTCTTCGCCGACACGCTCGAATCCCGCGCCCGCGGCTATGCGCCGAACCGCTTCAGCTTCAACACCGGCGAAGGCCGCTGCCCGGCCTGCGAAGGCCAGGGCATGCGCACCATCGAGATGAGCTTCCTGCCCGACGTGAAGGTGCCGTGCGACGTGTGCCACGGCCAGCGCTTCAACGCCGAGACGCTTGCGGTGACGTGGCGCGGCAAGAGCATCGGCGACGTGCTGCGCATGGAAGTCGACGAGGCCGTCGAGTTCTTCGGCAGCATGCCGTCCATCGCCCACCCGCTGCAGCTGCTGAAGGACGTGGGGCTCGGCTACCTGACCCTGGGCCAGCCGTCACCCACGCTGAGCGGCGGCGAGGCGCAGCGCATCAAGCTCGTGAGCGAACTGACGAAGGTGCGCGACGAGGTGGGCCGCCGCGGGCAGAAGGCGCCGCACACGCTGTATGTGCTGGACGAACCCACGGTGGGCCTGCACATGGCGGACGTCGAGAAGCTCATCCGCGTGTTGCACCGGCTGGTCGACGGTGGCCACAGCGTGGTCGTCATCGAACACGACCTCGACGTGATCGCCGAGGCCGACTGGGTCATCGACCTGGGACCGGAAGGTGGCGTGCGCGGCGGCACCATCGTGGCCGAGTGCGGCCCCGAGGCCCTGGCGCGCAACAAGCGCAGCCACACGGGGGCGGCGCTCAAGCCCGTGCTGGCGCGGGCGTGACGGCGGTGGCGGCGGGCGGCCTCAGGGCCGCTCGTTGCTCCGGTCGCACAGCGGGTCCGGCCCGTAGCCCGTCTCCAGCACGCGGCCGTCCGGGCTCATGCCGACCTGGAACCAGATGCAGAAGATCGCGTCGTAGCGGTACGACCACACCGTCTGGTCCTGGTAGCGCACCCTCTGCATGTCCGCCGGGTGGCCGATGGCGAAGAGCACCTCGTCGCGCGTCTGGCCGGGGCGGATCTTCGCGAAGTTGTTTTCGGTGAGCACCTGTTCCGACCGGACGAGGCGCGCCTGCGCGTCGAAGTCGATCATGTACGTGTGCTTGGCCCACGGACCGCGGGCGTACTCGTAGCGCACGCCGCCGTCGGGCAGCGGGTAGGTGCCGGTGGGCACGCCCATGCCCTGGCGGACCTGGACCGCCGTGGCGCCCGGCTGGAAGCCGCCCGGCGAATAGGACTGGCAGGCGGCCAGCAGCGCCGCGGCGATGGCCGCGAGAAACATCGGGCGTGGGGCAGACATGGTGCGTCTCCTCGTCGCGGCCGTTCCGGCCGCTCGATGCAGCATATGCCGAATCGGGGCGGCCGGTGTGCCGCCTGCACCAAAGGACAGGGGGCCGTCAGCCGACGGGCACCGCCAGCTGCGCGGCGACCCGTGTCAGCACGTCGTGGGGTTCGAACGGCTTGTCGATCACCGGCACCTGGCTCGTGCGCACGAACTCGCGCGCCGTGGAGCCCAGCGTGTCGCCGGTGATGGCGATCACGCGGTGCGCGAGGTGCGGGTGGCGCCGCGACAGCTCGGCGTACAGCGCCGGCCCGTCGAGGCCCGGCATCTTGAGGTCGGTGAGCACGAGGTCGAACGGTTCGGCGTCGAGGCGGCGCAGCGCGTCGAGCCCGTTGTGGGTCAGCGTGATGCGGTGGCCGGCGGGGGTGAGGATGTCGCGGAGGATCTCGGCGATGTCCACCTCGTCGTCCACCACGAGGATGCGGGCACCATGCCGTGGGTCCTGCGCTGCCGCCGGCGCGGCGGGGCCGTTGGCGCGCGGTGCCATCGAGCGCAGGGCCGGCAGCGACAGCACGAAGCAGGCGCCCGCGTCGTCGTGCTCGCCCAGGCGCAGCGTGCCGTTGTGGGACTGCACGATGCCGAGGCTCACCGACAGGCCCACGCCCGTGCCTTCGCCCACGGCCTTCGTGGTGAAGAACGGTTCGAAGATGCGGCTGCGCAGCTCCGGCGAGATGCCGGGACCCGAGTCGGTGACCGTGACCTGCACCTTCGCCTGCTCGGGCACGGCGTGGCTGGCGATCTTCAGCACCCGCGGTCCCGGCCGGGAGGCCATGGCCTGGTGGGCGTTGGTGAAGAGGTTCATGAAGACCTGGCCCAGCTGGTCGGCGTCGGCCAGCACCGGGGGCAGGTGGGGTGCCAGCGCGAGGTCGAGCGTGACGCCGCCGCTGCGCAGCGTGTAGGTCAGCACGTCCAGCGCGTCGTTGATGACCTTGTTCAGGTCCACCGGCTCGCGCACCGACTCCTGGCGGCGCGCCATCGCGAGGAAGGTCTTGACGATGCGCGCGCAGCGTTCGGCGGCCTGGCGGATCTTCGCGGCCGTGTTGCGGTCGGCCATGCTCTCGGCGTCGGTCTCGAGCTGGCTCGCGCGGCCCACCACCACGGCGAGCGGGTTGTTCAGCTCGTGGGCCACGCCGGCCAGCAGGCCGCCGAGGGCCGAGAGCTTCTCGCTCTGGTGCAACGAGTCACGCTGGCGGGCGAGTTCCTCCTCGGCGTGGGCCGTCTCGGTGACGTCGCGCACGTTGAGCACGAGGCCCAGCACCGCCGGGTGGTCGCGCAGGTTGCGGCCCACCGCTTCGAGCACGCGCCAGCGGTTGTCCTTGTGCCGGTAGCGGAACTGCGAGGGAATGCCGGTGGGGTTCGCGAGCCGCGGGCGGATGCGGTCGAGGTCGTCGGGATGCAGCAGCGACAGGGCGCCGCGGCCCACCATCTCCTCGGGTGTGTAGCCGAGCATGCGCTCCACCGGCGGGCTCACGTAGCGGAACACGCCCTGTTCGTTGACGACGGCGATGAAGTCGGACGCGTTGTCCGTCATCGCGCGCCAGCGTTCCTCGGTCATGCGCAGCGAAGTCAGCGCCATCTCGATCTGGCGCTTGTCCTCGCGCAGCGCCGCGTCGCGTTCGGCGACGTTGCCGGCCATGTGGTTGAACGCGGCGCCGAGGCGGCCCAGTTCGTCGTCGCGGGTCTCGGGCAGGCGCACGCTGGTGTCGCCGGCCGACAGCCGCTCGGCTGCAAGGGTCAGCACGCCGAGTGGGGCGGCCACGTGGCGGCGCAGCACGCGCGAGAAGATCAGCAGCAGGCCCAGCAGCACGAGGAGGCCCAGGCCGAAGGCCCACAGCGCCGGCGCCCAGGCCTGCGCGCGGATGGACGCGCCCGGCACCGCGGTGGCGATGTACCAGCCGGCGCGTTCGATGCGGGCGACCGCGAAGTACACGTCGCTGCGCGGGCTGAAGCCCGTGCGCACGTCGCCGTAGGCTTCCGATGCGGCGGCCATCAGCACGTCGGGCAGGTCGCCGCCGAGGCGGCTCAGGGGGTAGCGGCCCACGTCCTTCCAGACGGCCTCGCCGAGCGAGCTGTCGGCGATCAGTTGGCCGTCGCCCATGAACAGCATGTGGCGCCCCGTGCCGGATGGCGGCGGCAGCATGCGGATCAGGAAGTCGGCGCTCTGGTACGGCGTCCACGCCTCCACCGGCGTGGCGCCGAGCGGGTTCACCGTCTCGGCCGTGTGGTGCAGCACGTGCTCGGCCAGCCGGGCGCGTTCCACCACCTGGTCGGCGAGCCGCTGCAACGCCTGCTCCTCGGCCTGGCGGTACAGCACGTAGGTGCCGAACACGCTCGTCAGCAGCAGCACCACGGCCCCGCCGCCCGCCAGTCGGAGGAGGATCTTGCCGGTCAGGGTGCGAAGGAACGGGTGCGTCGTCATGCCGGGTGCCGGAAACGGTCCCCCGGAAGATAGCAGCGAATGCGCGTCACGGCGCCATCAAGACGTGGGGACTGACCCCACCCTCGCGGGTGGTCACCTGGGTGGGGGAGGCGAGCACTTCGCCGTAGCGGTCCTCGCCGTTGCGGCCCCACACCCACACGGTGCCGTCGCGTGCCAGCGCGATGGATCGGGCCTGGTGGGCGATCACGTGTTCCACCCGCTCCAGCCCGGGCACCGGGGCCGGCACGGTGCGCGAGACGCGGGTGCCGTCGCCGAGCTGGCCCTCGTCGTTGCGACCCCAGGCCCACACCGTGCCGTCGGGCGCGAGGCCCACGGCGTGCACATCGCCCACGGCCACCTCGACGAAGTCGGAGCGTTCGACGGGTTGCCTCGGCGACGTCACGGCGAAGGTCAGGGAGACGGAGCCGAGCAGCGCGGCACTCAGCAAGGTGGGATGGAGCAGATCGGTCTTGGTCATGGTGGGTCCGGAAGGGTTGCGGGTCCGGATGGAGTCTGCGGAGCGCCTGTATCAGGCCCGCTTCGCCCACGTTTCATTTGTGGCACCGCACCGGCACGGGGACGACGCACCAGACTGAATGATCCAAAGTGGATCAAATGGTCTGCGCATTGGGGGCTGTTTTTCGCAAGCCCTTGATTCTCAACAAGATTGTGTGTTGGCACGGCCCATGCAAAAGGCTTCGTCGAAGGGGGCGCATCGGGCGCCGCCACAGCTTCGAGGTGCTTCCATGAAGGTCGGCGTATTCATTCCCATCGGCAACAACGGCTGGCTGATCTCCGAGAACGCGCCGCAGTACCGGCCCACGTTCGAGCTGAACAAGGAGATCGTCGTGAAGGCCGAGGCCCACGGCTTCGACTTCGCGCTGTCGATGATCAAGCTGCGCGGGTTCGGCGGCAAGACCGAATTCTGGGACCACAACCTGGAGTCGTTCACGCTGATGGCGGGCCTGGCCGCGGTCACGTCCCGCATCCAGCTCTTCGCCACCGCCGCGACGCTCACGATGCCGCCGGCCATCGTCGCGCGCATGGCCTCCACCATCGACTCCATCTCCGGCGGCCGCTTCGGCGTGAACCTCGTGACCGGCTGGCAGCGGCCCGAGTACTCGCAGATGGGCCTGTGGCCGGGCGACCAGTTCTTCGGCACGCGCTACCAGTACCTCTCGGAGTACGTGCAGGTGCTGCGCGACCTGTGGTCCACCGGCCAGTCCGACTTCAAGGGCGAGCACTTCCAGATGGACGACTGCCGCGTGAGCCCCATGCCGCAAGCGCCGATGAAGGTGATCTGCGCGGGCCAGAGCGATGCCGGCATGGAATTCTCGGCCAAGTACGCCGACTACAACTTCTGCTTCGGCAAGGGCGTGAACACACCGAAGGCCTTCGCGCCGGCCGCGCAGAAGCTGATCGAGGCCACCGCGAAGACGGGCCGCGACGTCTCCACCTACGTGCTCGTGATGGTGATCGCCGACGAGACCGACGAAGCGGCCCGCGCCAAGTGGGAGCACTACAAGGCCGGCGCCGACCAGGAGGCCATCGCGTGGCTCGGCCAGCAGAGCGCCGTCGACACGCGCTCGGGCACCGACACCAACGTGCGCCAGATGGCCGACCCCACGTCGGCCGTGAACATCAACATGGGCACGCTGGTGGGCTCCTACGAGACCGTGGCGAAGCTGCTCGACGAGATGGCCGAGGTGCCGGGCACCGAAGGCGTGCTGCTGACCTTCGACGACTTCGTCGCGGGCGTCGAGGCCTTCGGCACGCGCATCCAGCCGCTGATGGCGAGCCGCGCGCACGTCGAGGCCCAGGTGCCGTCGCGCGCCGCCAAGCCGGAGCTGGCCGCCGCATGAAGACGAACACCACGCTCACGTCCACCGTGCCCGCGGGCGTGCCGAACGCGCCGGGTGCCCCCGCACCCCTGGTGCTGCCGGCGCGACCCGAGCCGCTCGCGTTCCATGCCGCGAACACCGCCCTCGTGGTCGTCGACATGCAGAACGCCTACGCCACCGAAGGCGGCTACGTGGACACCGCGGGCTTCGACATCTCCGGCGCGAAGGGGGTCATCGACAACATCGTGGCCACCGTCGAGGCGGCCCGCCGGGCCGGCATCCTCGTCGTGTTCCTGCAGAACGGCTGGGACCCCGACTACGTGAAGGCCGGTGGCCCCGGCTCGCCGAACTGGCACAAGTCGAACGCGCTGAAGACGATGCGCCGGCGGCCCGAACTGTCGGGCAAGTTCCTGGCCGAAGGCGGCTGGGACTACGACCTGGTCGACGCGCTCAAGCCCGCGCCGGGCGACATCGTGGTGCCGAAGACGCGCTACAGCGGCTTCTTCAACAGCAGCCTCGACAGCACGCTGCGCGCGCGCGGCATCCGCAACCTCGTGTTCACCGGCATCGCGACGAACGTGTGCGTGGAATCGTCGCTGCGCGACGCGTTCCACCTCGAGTACTTCGCCGTGATGCTGGAGGACGCCACCCACGAACTGGGCGGCCCCGCCATCCAGAAGGCCTCGGTCTACAACGTCGAGACCTTCTTCGGGTGGGTGTCCACCGTCGCCGACTTCCGCCGCACCGTCGCGGCCTGATTCATCCCTTCCACCGGAGAACCTGCATGCCCAAGACCGCCATCATCCCGCCGGGCACCGGCGTCCCCATCGCCCCGTTCGTGCCCGGCACCCTCGCCGACGGCGTGCTGTACGTGTCCGGCACGCTGCCGTTCGACAAGGACAACAACGTCGTGCACGTGGGCGACGCCACCGCGCAGACGCAACACGTGCTGACCATCATCAAGGGGGTCGTCGAGGCCGCGGGCGGCACGATGGACGACGTCACCTTCAACATGATCATGCTCAAGGACTGGGCCGACTACGGGAAGATCAACGCGGTGTACGCCGAGTTCTTCCCCGGCGTGAAGCCCGCGCGCTACTGCATCCAGTGCGGCCTCGTGAAACCCGACGCGCTCGTCGAGATCGCGTCCATCGCCCACGTCGGCAAGAAGGCCTGACCATGGCGACGGTCCGCTTCGACGTGCACGGGCCGGAGGGCGCGCCCACCGTGCTGCTGTCCTCCGGCCTCGGCGGCGCGGCCGCGTTCTGGCAGCCCCAGCTGCCGGCGCTGCTGGCCGCCGGCTACCGCGTGATCGCGTACGACCAGCGCGGCACGGGCCGCAGCCCCGACACGCTGCCCGCGCCGTACACCATCGCCCACATGGCCCGCGACGTGGCCGAGGTGCTCGACGCCAGCGGCACGGCGTCGTGCCACCTGATGGGCCACGCGCTCGGGGGCCTCGTGGGCCTGCAGCTCGCGCTCGACGCGCCGGAGCGGGTCGACAGCCTCGTGCTCGTCAACGCGTGGTCGGCGCCGAACCCGCATTCGGCGCGGTGCTTCGACGCGCGGCTGGCGCTGCTGGGCGCCGTGGGCCCGCGCGCCTACGTGGAGGCGCAGCCGATCTTCCTGTACCCCGCGGCGTGGGCCGCCGCGAACGCCGGACGCGTGCAGGCCGAGGTGGACCACGCCTTCGCGCACTTCCCCGGCGAGGCCACGATGCGCGCGCGCATCGGCGCGTTGCGGGCGTTCGACGTCGATGCCCGCCTCGCGGACATCGGCGTGCCCGTGCTGGTGGCCGCGGCGCAGGACGACACGCTCGTGCCGTGGACCTGCTCGCAGCGCCTGGCCGAGGGCCTGCCCGACGCGACGCTCGCGACCGTGCCTCACGGCGGCCATGCGCACACGGTGACCGAGGCGGCCGTGTTCAACGCCCAGGTGCTCGCGTTCCTGTCCGAGGTCGCGGTGAAGGACGAGGTGTGACGATGGACAAGACCGACTTCCGCGACGCGATGGCCCGCCTGGGCGCGGCCGTCAACATCGTCACCACCGACGGGCCGGCGGGTCGCGCCGGCTTCACCGCCACCGCGGTGTGCAGCGTCACCGACGACCCGCCCACGCTGCTCGTGTGCCTGAACCGGGGCGCCTCGGTGTACCCGGTGTTCGCCGCGAACGACGCGCTGTGTGTCAACGCGCTGGGGGCCGGGCAGCAGGCGGTGTCGGGGCTCTTCGGCGGCAAGACGCCGATGGCGGAACGCTTTGCCGGCGTCGCCTGGCACGCCGAGTCCACCGGCGCGCCGGTGCTCGACGACGCGGCCGTGTCGTTCGACTGCCGCGTGGTGCGCCGCACCGAGGTGGGCACGCACGACGTGCTGTTCTGCGAAGTGCAGTCGCTGGCGGCGCATGCGGAGCCGCACGCGCTCGTGTACTTCGGGCGGGCCTACCACGAGTTGCGGCTGGCCCCCTGAGCGGCGGCCGTCAGGCGCGGGGTTCCGCGCCCTGCAGCACGATGCGCTGCACGTTCGCCACCGTCTCCTCGAAGAAGTCGGGGTCGGCGAGCGTGCGGCCCGTCAGCGCCTCCACCTGCGTGGCGAAGTCGGCGTAGTGCTGGGTCACGGCCCACAGCGCGAACACGAGGTGGTGCGGTTCCACCGGTCCGAGGCGGCCGGAGTCGACCCACGCACGGATCACGTCCGCCTTGCGGTCGACCAGCGAACGCAGCTCGGTCGCCAGTTCGTCGCGCAGCAGCGGGGCGCCCTGGATCATCTCGAGGCAGAAGAGGCGCGACGCCTCGGGCCGGTCGCGCGAGAACGCGAGCTTGCTGCGGATGTAGTCGCCGAGGGCCTGGTGCGGGTCCTGGTCCGCCGCGAACGCGCGCAGTGGTTCGAGCCACGCCTCGAGCAGGTCGCGCAGCACGGCCACGTACAGCGCTTCCTTGTTCGCGAAGTAGTAGAAGAGGTTCGTCTTCGACACGTCGGCCGCGGCGGCCACCTGGTCGATGGTGGTGCCGTGCAGCCCGAAGCGGGAGAACAGGCTGAGCGCGGCGCCGAGGATGGCTGCGCGCTTGTCGGCGATCTGGCGGTGGCGGCGGGTGCCTTCGGCGGCGGGAACCACGGCCTTGCGGGCCGGGCGGGGTTTCGGCGGGGTGGTGGACATGGAAAGCGCGGACCGGTCGGTGAACCGGCGCGTTTGTAGCACACCCGGAAGCTGGTCATCCCGGCGGAGGCCGGGACCTTCGGCCTCCGCACACGTTCCCGGCCTTCGCCGGTTGACAGAGTTAGAACGGGGAATCCGGGAAGTGGTACTTCGCCGCGTTCTCCTTCGTGATCAGCACCGACGGAATGATCGTCGTCGCCGGCATCGCCGTGCCCTTCACGCGCGCGTCGGCGGTGAGTTTCATCGCGTCGGCGATCATGCTCGGCGAGTAGGTCACGTCGGCGGTGACGACCTTGTCGCCGTCGAGCACCTTCTTCACGTAGTCCTTCGACCCGGCGCCACCCAGCACGAGCTTGATGTCGGTGCGCTTGGCCTGCTCGATGGCCTTCTGCACGCCCACGGCCATGTCGTCGTCGGACGCCCACACCGCGTCGATCTGCTTGAAGCGCGTGAGGTAGTCCTGCATCACCTTGAAGGCGTCGTCGCGGTTCCAGTTGCCGTGTTTGGCGTCGAGCACCTTGATGCCCGGGTTGGCCTTCATCACCGCGTTGAACGCGTCGACGCGCTGGTTGTCGATCACGGTGGGAATGCCGCGCAGGATCACGACGTTGCCCTTGCCGCCGAGGGCCTTGGCCACGTACTCGCCGGCCACCTTGCCGAAGCCGGGGTTGTCGCCGGCCACGTAGGCGTTCTGCGCGTTGGTGTCGGTGAGGCCCCGGTCGACGACCGTGACGAACACACCCTTGCCCTTGACCTGGGCCACCGGCTGCGTGAGCGGCGCGGATTCGAACGGCAGGATCACGAGCGTGTCGATCTTGTTGACCGTCTGCAGGTCCTGCACCTGGTTGGCCTGTTCGCTGGCCGACCCGGCGGTCTTCACGATGACCTTCATCTCGGGGTATTGCTTCTCGAGTTCGGCCTTCGTTCGGTTGGCCCAGTAGACGACACCACCGGCCCAGCCGTGGGTGGCCGACGGGATGGACACGCCCATCGTGGTCTTCGGATTGCCTTGTGCGAAACAGCCGGCGGCGGCGAACAGGCCGACGGCGGCCAGTGCAACACGGGAGAGGAATCGAACGTTCACGTCAATCTCCTGAGGATGTTCGCGGCCGAGCCCCGGCCGCCGAGGGATACCGGGTTCAGCGCCGTCCGCGCTGCAGGAAGGCCACCGCGATGATGACGATGCCCTGCACCGCCGCGTTGAGGTACACGCTGATGATGTTCGTGAGGTTGAGGATGTTGCTGATGACCGAGAGCAGCACCGCGCCCACCACGGTGCCCACGATGCGGCCCTCGCCGCCCTTGAGCGCCGTGCCGCCGACGATCACCGCGGCGATGGCCTCCAGCTCCCACAGCAGCCCGGTGGTGGGCGAGGCGGACCCGAGGCGCGGCACGTACAGCAGCGTGGCGATGCCCACGCACACGCCGAGGCCCACGTAGGTGAGGATCTTCACGCGGTCCACCGCCACGGCGGCGTAGCGCGCCACCTGCTCGTTCGACCCGATGGCCTGCACGTAGCGGCCGTAGCGCGTGCGGTTGAGGATGGCCAGGCCGGCCACGGCCACCAGCGCGAACACCCAGATGGGCAGCGGCACGCCGAGCGCGCTGCCGTAGTAGACCGGGCTGTAGACCTCCGACAGCTTGCCGTCGAGCGTGATGGCGCCGCCGTTGGCGAACCAGGTGAGGAACGCGCGGAAGATGCCCAGCGTGCCCAGTGTCACGATGAAGGGTTCGATGCGGCCCTTGGTGATCAGGATGCCGTGGGCCCAGCCGAACACCGCGCCGAGCGCGAGCGCCGACAGCATGCCCAGCGCGACGATGGCGACGGGCGACGCGACATGCGGGATCAGCGCGTTCATCAGCAAGATCACGCTGCCGGCGATCAGCGCGGCCATCGACCCCACCGACAGGTCGATGCCACCCGCCGTGATGACGAAACACATGCCCACCGCGATGATGCCGATGAACGCGGTGCGCGTGAGCACGTTCATCGCGTTGTCCCACGTGGCGAAGTCGGGGTTCAGCAGCGTGCCCGCGAAACACAGCAGCACGAGGCCCAGCACCGGCCCGAGCCCGGCGGCATGGCGGCGCCACGACGCGTGGCGGGGGCGGTCGGCGGCCGCGGCGACGTCGCTAGTGGGTGCCTGTGGCATGGGCGATGAGTTCCTCTTCGGTGAGGTGGTCCGCTTCGAGCGTGGCCGACACCCGGCCGCCGCGCATCACGACCACGCGGTGGCACAGGCCGATCAGCTCGATCAGTTCGGACGACACGACGACGACCCCGCGGCCTTCCGCCGCGAGCCGCTGGATCAGGAAGTAGATGTCGCGCTTGGCGCCCACGTCGACGCCCCGCGTGGGTTCGTCGAGCACCACGACCCGCGGGTCGGGCTGCAGGACTTTCGCGATCGCGAGCTTCTGCTGGTTGCCGCCCGACAGGCTCGATGCGGGCGCCTCCGGGTCGCGCGTGCGGATGCCGTGCCCCGCGATGGCCTGGTCGAGCGCGCGACGTTCCGAGGCGAGGTCGAGCCACGGCCGGGCGTGCCGGTCGAGGTCCATCAGCGTGAGGTTGTCCGACAGCGACAGCCGCAGGTGCAGGCCCTTGCCCTTGCGGTCCTCGCTCAGGTACGTGAGGCCCATCGACGCGGCCTGGCGCGGGTTGTCGAAGTGCACGGGCCGGCCCGCGAGTTCCACCTCGCCCCCGGACCGCGGCCGCAGGCCCAGCAACCCCTCGAAGAGTTCGGTGCGGCCGGCGCCCACGAGGCCGGCGAAGCCGAGCACCTCGCCGGGCCGCACGTCGAAGGTGACGTCGTGTGCCCAGCCCGGCACCGAGAGGCCGCGCACGCGCAGCAGCGGGGGGCCTTCGGCCACGGGCTCGCGCGGCGGGAACATGTCGACGAGTTCGCGGCCCACCATCAGGTTCGCCATCTGCTGGCGGGTCAGGGTGGACGTGGGCGCGCGGGTGACGAAGCGGCCGTCGCGCATCACCAGCACCTCGTCGGTGATGCGTTCCACCTCGTCGAGCTTGTGCGAGATGTAGACGATCGTGGTGCCCTGTTCGCGCAGGCGGCGGATCAGGCCGAAGAGGCGTTCGGTCTCGGAAGGGGTCAGCGTGGCCGTGGGTTCGTCCATCACCAGCAGCCGGGCGTGGCGCGACAGCGCCTTGGCGATCTCGACGAGCTGCTTCTCGGCCACGATCAGGTCGCGCACGGGAGTGTCGGCGGAGATGTGCAGGCCCACCTCAGCGAGCACCTCGCGGGTGGCCGCGCGCATCGCCGTGTCGTCGAGCCAGCCGCGGGTGTGGAGTTCGCGGCCGAGGAACACGTTCTGCGCCACCGTGAGGTCCTCCGCCAGGTTGAACTCCTGGTGGATCAGCACGATGCCCGCGGCCTCGGCCTCGCGCGAGTCCTTGAACCGGCAGGGCGACGAGGCCACCGCGAGTTCGCCGCCGCTCGCCTGCTCGTAGCCCGAGAGGATCTTCATCAGCGTGGACTTGCCCGCGCCGTTTTCGCCCAGCAGGCCGTACACGTGGCCGGGTTCCAGGTCGAAGCTGACGCCGTGCAGCACACGCACCGGACCGAAGTCCTTGACGATGCCGGTGAAGCGCACGTGCAGGCTCATGGTCAGAGCTTCGTCCAGCGCCCGTCCTTCGCCGACGACTTCAGGGCCGTCTCGATGAACACCATGCACTTGATGCCGTCGTCGATCGTGGGGAACGTGACGGCCTTGTCGAGCCGCTGCCGCTTGCCCGGGCGCGCGGCGCGGATGGCCGCGGCGATCTCGGTGTAGAGGTTCGCGAAGCCTTCGAGGTAACCCTCGGGGTGGCCCGACGGCACGCGGCTCACGCGGGCGGCGTCGGCGCTGGCCGCGGGGGTGCCGCGCGAGAGGATCTGCGTGGGCTGGCCGAACGGCGAGAAGCGCAGCTGGTTCGGATGCTCCTGTTGCCATTCGAGGCCGGCCTTGCTGCCGTACACGCGGATGCGCAGGCCGTTCTCGTTGCCCGGGGCCACCTGGCTGGCCCACAGCGAGCCGCGCGCGCCACCGGCGTAGCGCAGCTGCACCTGCACGTTGTCGTCGAGCACGCGGCCCTTCACGAAGGAGCTGACCTCCGCACTGAGCGACTCCACCGTCAGGCCGGTGATGAAGTCGGCGAGGTTGTACGCGTGCGTGCCGATGTCGCCGATGCACCCGCCGGCGCCCGAGCGTTTCGGGTCGGAGCGCCAGCCGGCCTGCTTCTGGCCGGTGGACTCGAGCCGCTCGGTGAGCCATTCCTGCGCGTACTCGACCTGCACGACCCGCAGCGTGCCGAGCGCACCGTCGGCCACGAGCCGGCGCGCGTGGCGCACCATCGGGTAGCCGGTGTAGTTGTGCGTGACGGCGAAGAGGCGGCCGTGCTTCTGCGCCAGCGCCTTCAGGCGTTTCGCATCCTTCAGCGTGGTGGTGACGGGCTTGTCGCAGATCACGTGGATGCCGGCCTTCAGGAAGGCCTCGGCGGCCGGCGCGTGCTGGTCGTTCGGCGTGACGATGGCGACGGCCTCGATGCCGTCGGGACGCGCGGCTTCTTCGCGCGCCATCGTCTCGTAGTCGGGGTAGGTGCGTTCGAGGCCGATCGCGGCGCCGGAGCGCAGCGACTTCTCGGCGGTGGACGACAGCGCGCCCGCGACGAGGGTGTAGTGGTCGTCGAGCCGGGCGGCGATGCGGTGCACGGCGCCGATGAAGGCGCCTTCGCCGCCGCCCACCATGCCGAGCCGCACGCGGGGAGGGAAGGTCGTGGCCATGGGTCAGAGTCCGAGCATGCGGCGCAGCTGCGCCGGGTCTTGTTTCGAGCCGGCGAAGTCGTCGAACGCCTTCTCGGTCACGCGGATGATGTGGTCGCGGATGAAGGCCGCGCCTTCCGCGGCGCCGTCCTCCGGGTGCTTGAGGCAGCACTCCCATTCGAGCACCGCCCAGCCGGGGTAGTCGTACTGGGCCATCTTCGAGAAGATGGCGCCGAAGTCCACCTGTCCGTCGCCCAGCGAGCGGAAGCGCCCCGCGCGCTCCACCCAGGGGCTGTAGCCGGAGTACACGCCCTGGCGGCCGGTGGGGCGGAACTCGGCGTCCTTGATGTGCAGCGACTGGATGCGGGCGTGGTAGATGTCGATGAACGCGAGGTAGTCGAGCTGCTGCAGCACGAAGTGCGACGGGTCGTAGTTGATGCAGCAGCGCGGGTGGTGGTCCACGCGCTCGAGGAACATCTCGAAGGTGGTGCCGTCGAACAGGTCTTCGCCGGGGTGCAGCTCGAAGCACACGTGGCAGCCGGCCTCGTCGAACGCGTCGAAGATGGGGCGCCAGCGGCGGGCGAGTTCGTCGAACGCGGTGTCGATCAGGCCGGCGGGGCGCTGGGGCCACGGGTACAGGTACGGCCAGGCGAGGGCGCCGGGGAAACTCACGTTGCTCGTGAGGCCGAGGTTGAACGAGGCCTTGGCCGACAGCAGCATCTGCTCCACGGCCCAGGCCTGCCGGGCCTTCGGGTTGCCCTTCACGGCGTCGGGCGCGAAGGCGTCGAAGGCCTCGTCGTAGGCGGGGTGCACGGCGACGAGCTGACCCTGCAGGTGCGTGCCGAGTTCGGTGATCGCGACGCCGTTCTCGCGCGCCACGCCGGCCACCTCGTCGCAGTAGGTCTTCGATTCGGCGGCGCGGCGCAGGTCGAAGATGCGGCCGTCCCACGAAGGGATCTGCACCCCCTTGAACCCCTTCTCGCCGGCCCACCGCGTGATGGCGGACCAGGAGTCGAACGGTGCGGTGTCGCTCGCGAACTGGGCCAGGTAGATGCCGGGGCCCTTCAGGGTGGTGGCCATGGTCGTTCCTTTTGTGGAGGAGAGAGACGCGGGGTGGCGGCCGTCAGGGCAGGTTGTCCTTGACGTAGATGTCGATGCGGATGCGCTCCTGGTCGGAGAGCACGGGTTCGCGGGTCAGGCGCGACAGCGCCTGGCGCAGTGCCGAGCGCACTTCGTGGCCGGCGTCCTGGTTGATGACGGCGTCCATCGTGCCGGACAGCAGCTCGCGCCGCGCGTAGGGCGTGAGCTCGTGGGCCACGAACACCACGTCGCGCGCGCGGTCGGCCTCGCGCAGCGCGGCCGCGATGCCGCGGTTGCCGGCGCCGAGGCTGTAGAGGCCGATCAGCCGCGGGTGCGCGGCCAGCAGTTCGCGCATCAACGGTTCGGTGCGCAGCGAGTCGTCCTTGCCCTCGAGCGGCGGCAGCACCTTCAGGTGCAGGAATTCCGAGGCCATGACCTGGCCGAAGCCGAACCAGCGTTCGGCGTGGTCGCGCAGCGCGAGGCTGCCGGCCACCACCCCCACCTCGCCCGGGCGGCCCGCGAGGAAGCGGCCCATCAGCGTGGCGGCGGTGCGGCCCGCGGCGACGTTGTCGATGCCGACGTAGCGGTGTCGGCGCGACGACGGTGCGTCGGACACGAGGGTGACGACGCCCAGGCCGGCGTCGACGAGTTCGTCGATGGCCGCGCGCACGAGCGGGTGGTCGTGGGCCACGACCACGACGGTGTCGAAGTTGCCTTTCGTCGACCGCAGCCCTTCGGCCAGTTCGGCCGGGTCGAACACGTCGACGGAGGCGATCTCGAGCGTGACGCGGTGGTCGCTCGCCCAGCCGAGGTTGTCGGTGACCTGGTCCCGAAGCATCGCGACGAAGCTGTTGTTGCCCGCGGGCAGCACGAAACACACGCGGTGCGGCTTCGGCCGGGCGAGCCGCGCGGCCGAGGGGTCGGGGCGGTAGCCGAGGCGTGCGACGGCGTCGGCCACGCGGTTCACCGTGCGCGCGTGCACGCCGGGGCGCTTGTTCAGCACGCGGTCGACCGTGGCGAGGCTCACGCCCGCTTCACGGGCGACGTCGTTGAGGGTGGCTCGGGCGGTCGTGTTCATGATGGGCTGAGCGGCAATATGAGGTGCGCCCCTCAATGGCGCTTCGGGACATACCCTGAGACCGGTTCCAGGTGAGAAAGGGCCGTCGCAGGGCTTGGGCTATCGTTCGGCATCCCCTTTTCCCTTCAAGAGCGAGACCATGGCCGACCACTCCACCCCTCCCGCCCGCAGCCCGGGCGAATCCCGCCGCCGCCAGGTGATGGGCGACGCCTTCGTCGACCGCGCGCTGTCGTCCGCCACGCCGTTCACGCAGCCGCTGCAGCAGCTCGTCAACGACCATGCGTGGGGCGCGACCTGGCAACGCGGCGTGATCGAGCTGAAGCAGCGCAGCCTCTGCACGGTGGCGATGCTCGCGGCGCTCGGCCACACGAACGAACTCAAGGGCCACCTGCGCGGGGCGATGAACAACGGCGCGACGCTCGCGGAACTGCGCGAGGTGCTGCTGCACGTCGCGCCGTACGCCGGCGTGCCGGCATCGGTCGCGGCGTTCCGTGCCGCGGGCGAATGGATGGCGGCCGAAGGGCTGACGTTCGAGGACCCCGACGCGGCGCCTTGACGTCGTGGAAAAAGGGGCGCCGTTCCTCGCGGAAGGCGCCCCTCGCACCGGCCCCCGGGGCCGGTCAGTCCATCAGAGCCCGCTCGTGCGCAGCACCGAGAAGCGGCCCGACGACAGGTCGGCGTTCGGCAGCGCGCCCGACAGGAACGGCGAGAAGCGGGTGTCGTTGTCGACGAAGCGCTTCATCCACGCCACCAGGTACTTGCCGATGACCGGGTTGTTGGTGGTGCTCTGCGGGCAGAAGTGGGTCTCGCCGCGCAGCTCGTAGTAGCCCTTGGGCGTGCTGGCCGGCATGCGGTTGTAGAAGTTCAGCGAGTGGTCGGCGTTGCCCGCCACCGTGTCGTCCTGGCACGCGAGGTAGCCGGTGGGCACCTGCAGGTTCGAGAAGTTCTTGTCGCTGCTCCACGGCGTGAGCGGGAAGGCGCCCTTGATGTTGGCCGGCGAATTGCGGGCCGTGAGGATGGACGCGCCGCCCCCCATCGAGTGGCCGGTGACGCCGCGGCGGGTGGTGTCGACCTTGCCGTAGATGGGGCTCGTGCGGCGGGCGTTCTGGGCGATGGCGTAGTCGATCGCCGCGAGCTGCTGGCGCGAGCGGCTTTCGGGGAAGTCGAGCGTGCTGTTGACGTCGATCATCACGACGACGAAGCCGTGCGACGCGAGGCGCGGGCCCAGCCAGGCGATGGACGACGACTGCGCGAGGTAGGGCGGGGCGACGGCGATCAGGCCGTAGGTGCCGGCGGCCGTGGGGTAGTGCAGCGAGCCGCCGCCGAAGCCGGTGGCGCTCAGGCTGCTGATCGAGGTGGAGCTCACTGCGAACGAGCCGCGTGCGGCTTCGAGGCTGGCCACGGTGGGGTCCGGGCCCTTCTGGTACGGGTTGCTCTGCGCGAGGGCGGCGGCGGACGTCAGCATGGCGCCGCACAGCACGGCGGCCTGGAACAAGGTCTTCATCTCTGTCTCCTGTCTGGGCTCACCCCGGCCGACGGCCGGGATGGCCGCCGGCGGAGGGGCGTCGTGGCCCGTCCTTGTCCGGCGGCAGGCGAACGATGAACTGTTGTTCAGTTTTCGTTCAGAGGGTTTTCACGCAACCCGGGTCTGTCTGTCAGAGCCCGCTGGTGCGCAGTTCGGAGAACCGGCGATTGCCCAGGTCGGCCTGCGGCAGCGCACCGCTGAGGAACGGCGCGTAGCGCTCGTCGTTGTCGACGAAGCGCTTGAACCAGGCCACCGCGTACTTGCCGATCACCGGGTTGTTGGAGGTCGACTGCGGGCAGAAGTGGCTCTCGCCGCGCAGCTCGTAGTACGCCTTCGGCGTGCTCGACGGCACGCTGTTGTAGAAGGTGCTCGAGTGGCTGCTGTTGGCTGCCACGGTGTCCGACTCGCACGCGAGGATGCCGGCCGGAACGCTCAGGTTCCGGAAGTTCTTGTCGCTGCTCCACGGCGTGAGCGGGAAGGCGCCCTTGATGTTGGCCGGCGCGTTGCGTGCCGTCAGCAGCGTGGCGCCGCCGCCCATCGAGTGGCCGGACACGCCGATGCGCGTGGGGTCCACCTTGTTGTAGACCGGGCTCGTGGACCGGCTGCTTTGCTGGATGGCGTACTGGATCGCGGCGAGTTGCTGACGCGAGCGGCTCTCGGGGAAGTCGAGTGTGCTGTTGACGTCGATCATCACGACGACGAAGCCGTGCGACGCGATGCGCGGCCCGAGCCAGCCGATCGACGAGGACTGCGCGAGGAACGGCGGTGCCACGGCGATCAGCCCGTAGCTGCCCGCGGCGGTGGGGTAGTGCAGCGTGCCGCCGCCGAAGCCGGTGACAGTGCTGCTGATGCGGGTCTGGCCCACGGCGAACGGGCCGCGCGAGGCTTCGAGCGACGAGACGGTGGGGTCGGGGCCTTTCTGGTACGGGTTGGCCTGCGCGGTGGCGGCGGCGGACAGCACGAGGGCGCCGCACGCGGCGGCGAGCTGGATCAGCAATTTCATGGTGTTTGTCTCCGAGACGGTCTGGGGTTGCCGCCGGTGGATTCCGGCGTGCCGCACGAAGATGAACCATTGTTCACTTGTGTCGAATCGGGTTTTCCCGAAAGGCCGCAGCGGTTGAAGGCGTTGTCGCGGAACGCCTTGAATTCGGGGGGGTGGACGCCCGGACGACAATGAGGTCGCCCTGTCGCCACTGGGCCACGATCATCCGGCGGGCTGACCCTGGGCTTCTGAAAGCGCCAGAAGCAACTTGAGCAGATCGGCATGCCGGTTGGCATTGCTCTTCGAATACACGGCCTTGAGCTGGGTCTTGAGCGTGTTAATCGATACGCCGAGGCGCCGGGCCATGTCGGCGGTAGTGCCTCCGTGCATCACTTCGATCGCCGCCTTCGCTTCGGCGAGCGTGAAATCGAAGGTGCTGACCAGCTTTTCGGCGCGAAGCGACGCCGCCTTCGAGAGGTCGTATGCGATCACCACGCCGCACGGGCTGCTCCTGCCTTCGTCCGTGAACGGCGTTTCGCCGAGCGGCGCCGCGTTCATTACGATCGCGGGCTGGCCCGTTCCGGCGGGCAGCACAGCCGCAGCGGAGAAGTGTGTTTCCGCGCTGGTCCCGCCCACCGCCGACGACAGGCATCTGACAAACGTGCGATTCCACCGGGAGAGGTGCGGTGCCAGCGTCAGGCGGCCCAGCCCCGCCGCCTCGGGGGACGGCGTCAGGACGAACGGGGCGCCGTGAAGCATGTCGCGGCCGGAGGTGTTCACGAACTGAACGATGCGGTCCGACGACAGCAGGAACACTGCGCCGCGCAGGCGGTCGAGCGCGGCAAGGGAGGACGCGACCTGCAACCGGTTGTCTCGGAGATGGAACATCACGCCCAGCGAACGCGACACGTGTGCCAGCAGGCGTCGAACCAGCGAAATCTCCGCATCGGTGAAGCCCGGCGCATGGATCGAGCGGTACACCGCCAGAATCGTCGGCAGCTTGCGGGCGTCGGTGCCGTCGAACACCATTCCCGAAACGACGCGGGCGACGTCCATTGGCTGCCACATGCGGCGGTAGAACTCGGTGCGGACCAGCTGTGTAAGCGGCATCAGGTCCTCTCCGTTCATCGCGACACCTTCGCCGCGGGCGATGAGCCCCCGTTCCGTGGCCACCTTCACCAGGGGATCTTCGATGTGCCCCCATCGGGCCCAGTGGTCGATGTCGGATTGGGAGATGTTGAACGGGAACAGAAAGCCGCCCTGGTCCGGAGTGTGATGCGGCGTGTAGAGCAGCGAGCGGCTCGCGCCACAGGCAGAGGCGATCGCTGCGAGCACAAGGCCCCAACGCTCCGGCTTGAGGGCCGCGTCGTAGATCTGATGGATCAGCGTGTCGAACTCGTCGAAGTTCACCGAACCTCCCCGTGCAGACGCCCGCCCTCACGGGCCGAATGTCACAACCACATTCGAAAACTCGAAATCGTCGATATCCCCGGCGGAGGTCCCGATGCAACTTCCGCTTCGGACGAAGAACAGCAACTCCCGCCCGGCCGCCACGCCCTGGACATCGATGCTGAAGCGGTACTTCGAGAAACCTCCGGTGGGATCGCTGTCGCCCAGCGGTGGCACCGAGAGAAAGTCGCCGGCAGCCAGGCCGAACTGCGTGCCCGGGCACTTGATCGTCTGGACGCCTCGCGCTACGAATTCCACCGTGGCCGACTTGTGGGCAGCCTTCAATTCGGGTGTCCACGGTGTGACCGTGAACACCAGCCCTGTCCCGGCAGTCTTCGTCTGGAGTTGCGAGTTCGCTTCGCCGCCGTAGTAGTCGTTGCCGACGTGCCACAACCCGAGCGAGTTTTTCGGAATGTACTCGCTGGCGCTCAGTTTCTGCAGTGTCTGCGCGCCGCCTGCAGGCACCTGGTACGTCACGCCAGCGTTCAGCCCCGCGAAATACACCGGCAGCGGCCGGTACCCGTCGCGGACCACCTGAAGCATGACCGGGTTGACGTTGGCGAAGTCGCTGGCGCGAGCCTCGAGGCGGAATCTTCCCGACGCGTCAGTGGCCGCGGTCCAGGTGCCCAACGTGGAGGGCAGGCGTGCCTGGGCATCAGCCACCGCGGCGCCGCTCGCGTCGAGTACCGTGCCCTCGATGCGGACGTAGCCGTCTGGCGGCGGGGTGTCGTCGTCGGCACCACCCCCGCCGCATCCGGCCAGCAGGGGGGAGACGAGCGTGGGCAGAAGGAGCAGCTTGCGCATGGGACGGGCCTTGGAAGCGAGGGGTGGAGGGCGCCGATCCGGTCGGCTGGCCCCACTGTCGGGGTTCCGGCGCGTTTCCGCGTCACCCGGCCGGGTGATGGGCCGGCTCTGAAACCGGGCAGAAACACGCCAGAAGCCCCTGCGTTCGTATACTCCATGACACAGAGATGAACCGTGTTCGTTCCATGAACCGTAAGCGCAGCGAAAAGAGCGAACAGACCCTGGCAGCCATCGTGGCCGCGGGCTTCCTCATTGCCCGTCAGCAGGGCCTCCAGAACGTGTCGCTCACCAGCGTCGCGAAGGAGTTGAACATCAGCAAGGGCGGTGTCGCCCTCCGTGTCGGGTCCATCGACGCGCTGAAGAACATGGTGCTCGACGAGTACGAGGCGTTCTTCCGCCGCACCGTGTTCGAACCCGCGATGACCGCCGAGCCCGGCCTGCCGCGCCTCGACAAGATGATGCACCTGTGGATCACCGGCGGCGCCGACATGCACGTGCTGATCGGCTCGATGTACGGCCACTGCACCTTCGAGGTGGACCCCGTGCACCTGCCGCTGCGCGCACGCCTCGTGAAGGGCTTCGTGCTGTGGCAGTCGGCGCTGGAACGCACCATCCGCCAGGCCGTCGCGATGAAACACCTGCGGCCCGACACCGACCCCGAACAGCTCGTGTTCGAGATCTTCGGCCTGATGATGAGCTTCATGTACGCCCAGCGGCTCTCGAAGAGCGAACATTCGCTGGAGCGGGCCGAGGCCGCGTACACGCGGTTGCTCTGGCCCTACCGAAGCGTCGTGGCTTGAGCCGTCTTCCTCGGCATCACCATCTTCGACACGAGGACCTGCACGACCTCGCCGCGCTGGTTCTTCGTCTCGCTGCGCAGCGTGGCGATGCCGCGGTCGGGGCGCGTGGCCGACGGGCGCACGTCGATCACCTCGGTCTCCACGTGAAGCACGTCGCCCGGCCGCGTGGGCCGAGGCCACTGCAGTTCGCAGCCGGCGCCGATGTTGCCGCCCTGCACGTGCATGCCGGTCGTGACCATCAGCCGCATCGAGATGGACGCGGTGTGCCAGCCGCTGGCGGCCAGGCCGCCGAACAGCGAGTCCTTCGCCGCCTCGTGGTCGAGGTGGAACGGCTGCGGATCGAACTGCTGCGCGAACGCGACGATCTGCGCTTCGTCGAGCGTGTGTTCGCCGGTGGTGAAACGGTCGCCGACCTGGATGTCGTCGAGGGTGAGGGGCGCGGTCATCGGGCTTCTCCGGGTCTCAGGATGGAAGGGGGGGAGGACGGTCGTTCCGCGGGCACGCGCCGGATCCACGGCACGCAGGCGATGGCGGCGAACGCGGCGAGCGCCAGCGTCATCACCGCGAGCAGGCCGTTCAAGCCGCCGCCCCAGCGGACCACCACGAGGTGGCCGAGGCCCGCGATCACCAGAAGCCTGACCGTGCTCGCGAGCGTGGACCAGCCCATGCGCCGCGCGCCCTGCGACGCGAAGTACAGCGCGAGGCCGAGCCCGAAGAGCCCGTAGGCCGGCGCGACATGGCGCAGGTAGGCCGCGCCGGCCTCGATGGCGGCGGGGTCGTGCGTGAAGAGGCCGAGCCAGGCGCGCGGGAACAGCGCGGCGGCGAGGCCCACCACCTCGGTGACGGCGGCGGCCATGAGCGCGCCGGTCCATGCGATGCGGCGCGCGCGGGCCAGCTGCCCCGCGCCCACGTTCATGCCGATCATCGCGACCATGCCCGTGCCGATGCCGAACACGAGCGGCACCTGGAGGTACTCGAGGCGGATGCCGAGGCCGAAGCCGGCCAGCACGGGAATGCCGAGCGGCGCCACGAGGGTGGTGGCCGCCACGACCGACAGGTTCGTGTTCACGTTGTTCACGATGGCGACCCCGCCCACGCCGAGGATGTCGGCGAAGTGGTCGCGGCGCAGCGGCTGGCCGAAACGCAGCCGCACGCCACCGTCGCCCCGCAGCAGGCTGCGGCCGAGCACGAGGCAGCCGAGCAGGTAGTACAGCACCAGGGCGAAGCCCGCGCCCGCGATGCCCAGGCCGGGCAGCGGGCCCGCGCCGAAGATCAGCACGGGTGAGACGACCAGCAGCACCCCCACCCCGCCTGCAAGCACGAGCGCCGGCAGCCGCATGTTGCCGCTGCCGCGCAGCACGCTCGCGAACGCGTTGAGCAGCCACAGCAGTGTCGCGCCGCAGAAGATCGCGTTGGAATAGGTGAGGGCCGACGACAGCCCGGCGTCCCGCCCGCCCATCGCCGCGTAGAGCCACGGGCCGCCCACCAGCGCGCACAGCGTGAACACCACGCCGAAGCCCAGCGCGATCACCACCGAATGCATCACGAGCGACTCGGCGCGTTCGTGGTCGCCGGCGCCGAGCGCACGCGCGATGGCCGAGGAGATGCCGCCGCCGATGCCACCGGCCGACATCATCTGCATCAGCATGACCACCGGGAACACGAGCGCGGCGCCGGCCAGCGCATCGACCCCGATGAGCCCGACGTAGTAGCTCTCGAGGAAGTTGGCCGCGGCCTGCGCGAGCATCACCACGAGGTTGGGCACCGCGAGCTTCAGCAGCGTGGGCCCGACCGGCCCGCGCAGCAGCAGGTCCGCCCGCGCGCGGGCGGCCTGGGCCGCCGGGGTCGCGGGCGCGTTCATCCGCGGGTGACGGGGGCCAGGTACGCGCCGGCCGACAGGCCCTGCTTCACCTGGTGCGACACGGCGTCGGCCAGCACCTCGGACTCACCCGCCTCGAGGGCGGCGAGCACCTGGGCCACGACGTCCTCGGGACGCGACTTGGGTGCGTTGATCTTCGCGGTCATGTCGGTGTCCATGAACCCGACGTGCAGCGCGACGACCTGCGTGCCCTGGGCCTTCAGGTCCTGGCGCAGGCCGTTGGTCAGGGCCCACGACGCGGCCTTCGTGGCCGAGTAGCTGCCGGTGCCGGGCAGCGTGGCCCAGCTGAGCGCCGACAGCACGTTCACGATGGCGCCGCCGCCGTTCGCGGCGAGGTGCGGGGCAAAGGCCTGGCTCACCGCGAGCAGGCCGAAGGTGTTGACCTCGAACTCCGCGCGAAACGCATCGAGGCTCGCCTGGCCGTCCAGCAGGCTCCGGCTGTTCGAGATGCCGGCGTTGTTGATGACCAGCGTGACGTCGCGGAAGTCCCGCGCCGCGGCCAGCACCTCGCCGGGGCGGGTGACGTCCAGGCGCACCGGGTGCACGCCGGGGATGTCGACCGACGCGGGGTCCCGCGCGGCGGCGTACACCTTCTTCGCGCCGGCCGCGAGCAGCGCCTTGGCGAAGGCGGCGCCGAGGCCGCGGTTGGCGCCGGTGACGAAGGCGACGGAGTCCTGGATCTTCATGGCAAGGGTCCTTTTCAGGCAAAGAATATGATGGTCGTCATCAGGGCGGCCGCGCTCAGTCGCGCGGCGCCAGGATCAGGTCGCGGGCCGCATCGCGCACGGCGCGGGACAGCGCCGGGTCGTCCACGGCGCGGGCGATGGTCAGCGCCCCCACGAGGGTGCAGTAGGTGGCCAGGGCCTGGCCCCGGTCGGCGCCGTCCACCCAGCCCGGCAACTGGCGGCCGATCAGGTCGATCACTTCCTTCATGCGCCGCGTGGCCACGCGGCGCACCGGGTCGTCCTGGCGGGCGAGTTCGGAGCCGAGCGCGGCCACCGGGCAGCCGGTCTCCGGGGATTCGACGTGTTTGTCGGACAGGTAGGCGTCCACGATGGCGGCGAGCGATTCGCCTTCGGGTGCGCGGTCGGCGATGCGGCCGAGGCGGGCGAGGCTTTCCGCGCCGGTGCTGTCGGCCACCTCGGCGAGCAGGTCGGTCTTCGAGGCGAAGTGGGCGTAGAAGCCGCCGTGGGTGAGTCCGGCCTCTTTCATGATGTCCGCCACGCCGATGCCGCCGTAGCCTTTGCGGCGGATGGCCCGCGACGCGGTCTTCAGAATGCGGTCGTGGGTCTGTTCCTTGCGGGACGGGGTCTCGTTCATGGCGTGGTGACCGGGAAATTTATGACGGTCATCATATGCTGCCACCAAAGCCCTGCGGCGGCGATGGGGAATGCCGGTACAGTGCCGTTCGATGAAACGCCCGCTCCCCACGTCCCGCGGTTTCACGCTGCTCGAACTGATGGTCGTGGTCGCCGTGATCGCGATCCTGTCGATGATGGTGATCCCGTCGTACCGGGACCGCATCGTGCGCCAGCAGGTGGCGGACACCCTCGATGGCCTGGCCTTCGCCCGCAGCGCCATCGCCACGCGTTTCGTGGCCAAGGGAACGTTCCCGGCCGACAACGACGAAGCCGGCCTGCCGCCGCCGGACAAGATCGTCGGCAACCACCTCTCGTCGGCGACGGTGGCCGAGGGCGCGCTGGTGCTGGTGTTCGGCAACGCGGCCGACGCGACGCTGAAGGGCAAGCGGCTCTCGCTGCGGCCTGCCTTCGTCGAAGGCTACCCGCAAGTGCCCCTCGTCTGGCTGTGCGCGGCCGCGCCGGTGCCCGGCAACATGACCGCGCAGGGCGAGGACGTCACGGACGTCCCGGCACGCTACCTGCCGTTGCGGTGCCGGAACACCGCGCCCAGCCCCAAGGCCGGCTGACGCGGGCGCGGGTCTTGCTGAAGCCGGTGGTGTCCCTCCCCGTGCCTCGACCATGAACGAACCCCACGACCCCGTCGCCAACGTCCGCCAGGAGTTCTCCGACTGGCGCCCGTGGGTGACGCGGGGCCTCGTGCTGGCCTTCGCGGCGCTGGCCGGGCTCGTGGTGGTCGCCTTCACGTGGATGGCCGAGCGGTCGCTGGACCTGTTCCAGCACCTGGTGTCGCTGGCCTGGTGGTCGCCCCTGTTGTGGACCCCGCTCTCGGCCGCGCTGATCGTGTACCTCACGCGGCGGTTCGCCCCCGGGGCCGCGGGCTCCGGCATCCCGCAGGTGATGGCCGCGCTCGAGCCGGCCGTGCCGCCGGCGCACCACGGGCTCTTCGTGTCGGTGAAGCTCACCGTGTTCAAGATGCTCGCGACCTCCTGGGGCCTGCTCGCTGGCCTGTCGCTGGGCCGCGAAGGCCCCTCGGTGCAGATCGCGGCCGGCGTGATGCACCACCTGCGCCGGTGGCTGCCCGAACGTTCCACCGTCACCGCGCACGGCCTGCTGGTGGCCGGCGGCGCGGCCGGCATCGCCGCGGCCTTCAACACGCCGCTGGCCGGGGTCATGTTCGCCATCGAGGAACTGTCCCGCCGGCCCGAGCAGCGCAGCAGCGGGCTCCTCGTCGCGGCCATCGTGCTCGCGGGCCTGATGGCCGTGTCGATCTACGGCAACTCCACCTACTTCGGTGTCATTCGTGTGCCCGAACTGCACCTGTCGCTGTTGTGGCCGGGCCTGCTCGTCGCGGTGCTCGCCGGCCTCGCGGGCGGCCTGTTCGCGCGGCTGATGGTCACGTCGCTGTCGGGCGGCACCGACCGCGCCAGCCGCCTGCGCGCGCGCCGGCCGGTGCTGTTCGCCGCGCTGTGCGGGCTGGCGGTCGCCGTGATCGGCATCGTCACGGCCGGCGCGACGTACGGTGGCGGGTACGAGCCCACCCGCGCGATGCTCGAGGGCGAGCCGGGCACGCCGGCGGTGTACGTGCTCTTCAAGTTCCTGGCCACCTGGATCACGGCCTGGAGCGGTGTGCCCGGCGGCATCTTCGCGCCGTCGCTGTCGATCGGTGCGGCGCTGGGCAACGACGTGGCCTGGCTGACCGGCGCGCGCGAGGTGCCGGCGCTGATCGCGCTCGGGATGGCGGGTTTCCTCGCCGCCGTGACGCAGGCCCCGCTGACCGCCTTCATCATCGTGATGGAGATGGTCGACGGACACGGCATGGTGCTGAGCCTGATGGCCTGCGCGCTGCTCGCGAGCCTGGTGTCGAAGCTGCTGAGCCCGCCGCTGTACCCGGCGCTGGCCCAGCTGCAGCTGGAGCGGGTGCCGCCCTGACCCTCAGGGGGTGGACAGCGCGTTGAGCATCATCCCGAGGAACAGCGCCACCTCGGCGTGCCCGTCGAGGAAGTAGGCCGCACGCGACCGCGGGTCGTCGCGCCCGATGCGCACCGTGAGCCAGTGCGGCGGCGCGCGCACGAAGACCGACTCGTCGTTGACGTCGTCGCCCACGAACACCGCGGCGTCCGCGCCGGTGCGCTCCACGAGCTTCACCACCGCGTCGCCCTTGTCGGGCGCCGTGGTGTCGACCACGTTGACGACACACTTGCCGCCGAAGGTTTCGAGGCCGGGTTCCAGCGACACGAGCAGCTGGTCGATGGCGACCTGGGCCGCATCGCGGTCGCGGGCGAGGCGGTAGTGCAGGGCGAGCGAGAAGCGCTTGTCCTCGATGGAGACGCCGGCCGCGGCCAGCGCGGGCCCCGCCGCCGCGAGGCGCAGGCGCAGCGCATCGAGCGACGGGCTGGTGTGCGGCGGCGACGTGTCGAGCGGGTCCTCCGCGCCGTGGTTGCCCACGATGAAGTGCGGATCGAAACCGAGGCGCTGGGCCACGTCGGCCACGCTGCGGCCGGTGACGATGGCGACGGGGCACATCGTGGCGAGCTGGCGCAGCTGCTGCGCGATGGCGGCCGACACGCGGGCATCGTCGGGCCGCGCCACGATGGGCGCGAGCGTGCCGTCGAAGTCGAACGCGAGCAGCGGCCGCAGCGCCATCACCGTGTGCAGTGCCTGCTCGCCGGGCGGGGTGAAGAGGTGTTTCATCACGAGGTCGTCCTGCGGGTCATGCGCGCTGGTGGCGCTTCAGGCGCGCCTGGATGCGGTCGCGCAGGCGCGAGCGGCCGCCGTCGGCGAGCATGCGCCCGGCCCAGCGGTAGACGTTGAACTCGCGCACGCTCGCGCGCAGGCTGGCCATGCGCTCACGCTGTTCGGCGGCCGGCATCGCGAGGCCCTGCTCGAGCGCATCCGCGCATTCCTCGACGTGGTACGGGTTGACGATCAGCGCCTCGGGCATTTCGCGCGCCGCGCCGGCGAAGCGGCTCAGGATCAGCACGCCCTGTTCGTCGTCACGCGCGGCCACGAACTCCTTGCAGACGAGGTTCATGCCGTCGTGCAGGCTGGTGACCACGCAGATCTCGGCGGCACGGTACAGCTCGATCAGCGCCGCGTGTTCGTGGTGTTCGGCCAGCAGGTGCACCGGCAGGTAGCCCTCCGAGCCGAAGCGCTTGTTGATGCGTTCGGTGACCTGCTGGATGCGGTCCTGGAACGAGCGGTACTCCTCCAGCGAACTGCGCGACGGCGCGGCCACCTGGATGAACGAGAAGCGCCCGACCCACTTGGGGTGTTTCTCGAGCAGGCGCTCCACGGCATGCAGCCGTTCGAGGATGCCCTTCGTGTAGTCGAATCGGTCCACGCCCACGGCGATGTAGTGGTCCGGTCCGTAGCCGAAGCGCTCGCGCACGTTGCGGCGGCACACGTCCACCGGCGCCCACGTCGCGATCTCGCGGTCGGAGGGCCATTCGATCGAGATGGGGTAGCTCTCGACCAGCGTGTCGTCGTCGTGGAACGAGATGGTGGAGTGCTCGTGCTCGATGCGCGCCTCGAGGTAGCGGTCCACGGTCTCGATGAAGTTCTTGCAGTGGAAGCGCGTGTGGAAACCGAGGATGGTGCTGCCGAGCATGCCTTCCAGGATCTCGCGGCGCCACGGGCAGATGCCGAACGACTCGGGGTTGGGCCACGGGATGTGCCAGAAGGTCAGGATGGTGGCGCGCGGCAGCTTCTTGCGGATCATCGCGGGCAGCAGCGCGAAGTGGTAGTCCTGCACGAGCACCACCGGGTCCTCCACCACGGCCTCGGCCACCACCGCGTCGGCGAACCGCTGGTTGACCTCGCGGTAGCGGTTCCAGTCGGCCTCGCGGAAGACCGGGCGCACGTGGGCCACGTGGCACAGCGGCCAGAGGCCCTCGTTCGAGAAGCCGTAGTAGAAGCCTTGTTCCTCCTCGGGCGTGAGCCACAGGCGGCGCAGCACGTATTCGTCGTGGCCCGGCGGCACCATCACGCGGTCGTTGCTGTCGACCACGTCGTGGTCGGCGCTGCCGCTGCCGTGGGCGATCCACGTGCCGGAACACGCACGCATCACGGGCTCCACCGCGGTCACGAGGCCGCTGGCCGGGCGCTTGACGATCACGCCGTCCGGGCCCTTCTCGTGGATGTAGGGCTCGCGGTTCGAGACCACGATGACCTGGTCGCCGCGCAGCGTGGTGCGCAGCAGCGTGCGCAGCCGCTCGGGGTTCCATTCGGCGTCGGGTCCCTGCGCGCGGCGGTACTCGTCCTCCAGGTCGCGCAGGCGCGCGCGCAGGTCGGCCGCGAGCGGCGCGAGTTCGGGCGGCGCGGCCGCGGCCGGCGACGTGGGCGACATCGGCATCAGCACGCCTTCGCCGCGCAGCAGCGCGCGCGCGCCGGCCATCCATCCGCGCCAGCTGAGCTGTGCGACGACGACCGTGATGAGGGTCATCGCGAGGCCGAGGCTGGCGATCAGGATGATGAGGTACTTCTGCGTGTCCTGGCTGCGGCGTTCGAGGAAGCTCAGGTCGTGCAGGATGACGAGGTCGGCCATGCGGCCGTTGTCGCCGTTGATCGGGTGCATGCCCACCTGCACCGAACCGCCCTCGAGCTTGAGCTGGGATTCGTTCTTGCTGGCGATCTCGCGGGCCTTCTCGCACGTGAGGTCGGTCGGGAAGCCGGCCGTGCGCCGCACCACCTCGCCCTCGATGGAGCACAGGCCGATGCCCACGAGGCGTTCGTCCTGCGCGGCGCGGTCGATGAGCGTCTGCAGGCGGCGTGTCTTGAAGTCCTGGCGGTTCTCGGCGATGGAGTCCGACAGTGCGCTCGCGACGAGTGAACCTCTCAGGTTCAGGTCGCGGGAGAACCATCTGAGCGTGAGACGGTCCATCAGCGGTAGCACGAGATAGGCCGTCGCGATCAAGGTGAGCACGAGCGGCAGGAGGAAGCGAAGCTGCAGTCTCAGAGAGTTCATTGGCTTGACGGCAGGCCCGCAGCAGGGACCGTGACCGAGGTCTTTGAAGCGAAGGGGAATGGACTCGCATCACACAAATCCATGCGGACGAATGTACAGTGGGCCGCTGTGTCGAATCGGCGGTTTCTCGTGTCGGACAAGCCCTACAAACAAAGGAGTCGCTGTGAGTGGATCTGCAACTGACAACCCCTTTCTGAAGCGCGATGCCACGCTCGATCTCGCGCTCATCGGCAACTGCGCCATCGGTGCGCTGGTCGACCGGTACGCGCGCATCGTGTGGTGCTGCATGCCGCGCTTCGACAGCGATCCCGTGTTCCACGCGCTGCTCGATTCGGGCGAGGGCGTGGGCCACGACGGCACGCTCGCGGTCGAGCTCGAAGGCGCGGTGCGCAGCGAGCAGTTCTACGAGCCGGGCACGGCCGTCGTGCGCACGCGCCTCTTCGATGCGGCGGGCCACGGCATCGAGGTCACCGACTTCGCGCCACGCTTCTGGGTGCGCGAGCGCATGTTCCATCCCGCGCAGCTCGTGCGCCGCATCCGTCCGCTGAGCGGACGGCCGCGCGTTCGGCTCATCGTGCGGCCGCGCAGCGAATGGGGCACCGTCGCCCCCACGCTCACGCGCGGCAGCAACCACGTGCGCTACGTGTCGCCGTCCGGCACGCTGCGCCTGAGCACCGACGCGCCGCTCACGTACGTGCTCGACGAAACCTGGTTCTCGCTGCACGGCCCCGTCAGCATGCTGCTCGGGCCCGACGAAACGATCTCGAGCGGCATCGGCGAGACCGCGCGCGACTTCGAGGAACAGACCGCGCTGTACTGGCGCGAGTGGACGCGCCGCCTCGCGCTGCCGCTCGAATGGCAGGAGGCCGTGATCCGCGCGGCCATCACGCTCAAGCTGTGCCAGTACGGGGACACGGGCGCCATCGTGGCGGCCATGACCACCAGCATCCCCGAGGCCCCGCACAGCCAGCGCAACTGGGACTACCGCTACTGCTGGCTGCGCGATGCATTCTTCGTGGTGCGTGCGCTCAACAGCCTGTCCGAGGTGGGCACGATGGAGGACTACCTCCGCTGGGTGCACGACGTGGTGCGCAGTGCCGACGGCGGCCACGTGCAGCCGCTCTATGGCGTGGGGCTCGAGGAAGGGCTCGTCGAGCGCGAACTCACGAACCTCGGCGGCTACCGCGGCATGGGGCCGGTGCGCGTGGGCAACCAGGCTTACGAACACTTCCAGCACGACGTGTACGGCAACATCGTGCTCGGTGCGGCGCAGGCCTTCCACGACCACCGCCTGTTCCGCCGTGCCGACGTCGACGACTTCGCCGCGCTCGAACCCATGGGCGAACGCGCGTGGCAGCTGCACGACCAGCCCGATGCGGGCATGTGGGAGCTGCGCACTCGCTCGCGTGTGCACACGTCGTCGTCGCTGATGTGCTGGGCCGCGTGCGACCGCCTCGCGAAGATCGCCACCACGCTGGGCCTGCGAGACCGCCACACGTTGTGGGCCGACCGCGCTGCGGTGATCCGGCGCCGCATCCTCGAGGCCTCGTGGAACGAGGAGCGCAAGGCCTTCGTCGAGAGCTTCGGCGGCCGCGACCTCGACGCCAGCGTGCTGCTGATGGCCGAGGTGGGGTTCATCGATCCCAAGGACCCGCGGTTCGTCGCCACGGTCGACGCCCTCGAGGCCACGCTGTGCGACGGCCCCTTCATGCGCCGCTACGAGGCGCCCGACGACTTTGGACGTCCCGAGACCGCGTTCAACGTCTGCTCGTTCTGGCGCATCGACGCGCTTGCGCGCATCGGCCGCGTCGAGCAGGCGCGCGAGATCTTCGAGACGCTGCTCTCGCGACGCAACCACGTGGGCCTGCTGTCGGAGGACCTGAAGCCCGACACCGGCGAGCTGTGGGGCAACTTCCCGCAGACGTACTCGATGGTGGGCATCATCAACGGCGCGATGCGCCTGTCGAAACCCTGGGACACGGTGGTCTGACCCATGGCGTCCGCAGCTTCCCGCGCGGTCGACCGGCGCTTCCGCCTCGTCGGGTTCTCCGAACGCGACGGCCTGGTCGTGCGTTCGATGGTGCGACTGCTGGCGGGCCGCACACGCGACCACTGGACCGCGGTGGATGCCGACCCCGTGCACCTCGTGATCGTGCCGGTGGGCTTCACCGGCGACCTGCCCGCGGGCGCCGCGGCGATGAACGTGGCGCTGCCGCTGCGGGCCGACGACCTGTGGAGCCAGCTGGACCGGGTCAGCGGTCAGCTGGCGCTCGACGAGGGCATGTTGCGGCCAGGGCGTTCGGACACGGGCGAGGCCCGTCCCGTCGCCGCCGGCCCCGGCCGTCGCCTGCAGTTGCTGCGGTGGCCACCCGACGCGCTGCTCGGGTCCGACCTGCGCTACCTGCGCCTGGCCACGATGCTCGGCGCGCGGCCGTTCGCCATCGACGAACTCTCGACCAAGTCCAACATCCCGCTGGCCACGTGCCATGCGTTCGCCGCGGTGCTGCATGCGAACGGTGTGGCGCAGTGGTTGATCGACCCCGACGACCCACACGCCGACGAGGCCGGCAACACGGGGCTCTTCTCCCGCATCCGCTCGAAACTCGGGCTCGAGGGGCCGCGATGAACCAGGAACACCGCATTCTGTTCACCGGCACCATCGGCGTGGGCAAGTCCACCGCCGTGTCGTCGCTGCTGGGCGCGCCGCTGGTCAGCGAGGCCGTGGACGGCAACGGCGTTCCCGTCGCGGTCGACCATGGCGACGTGGTGCTCGACAACGGCGACCGGTTGCGCCTGTACGGCACACCCGGGCAGCGCCGGTTCGAACCCACGTGGCGGGCACTCGCCGACGGTGCGATGGGCCTCGTGGTGCTCGTCGACCACGCGCGGCCGGCACCGCTCGCCGACCTCGCCATCTACCTCGAGAACTTCCTCGACCTCATCGCACGCACGGGCTGCGTGATCGGCGTGGGCCGCATGCACGCGGGCAACGAACCCGGGCTGGATGCGTTCGCGGATGTGGCGGCGCGGCACGGCGTCGTGTGTCCGGTGGTGGCGGTGGATGTGCGGGACCGGGCGCAGGTGTTGTCGCTGGTGGACCTGTTGCTGGTGCAGCTGGAAAGTCGGGGGGGCTGAAGGGGGTGTGGGGCGGGGGCGGCGGGAGACTGGAGGTCTTCCCAGTCCATCCAGCAAAGGCTCCCTCATGGCATACCCGTCTCGTCTCCTCGCATGCGCTCTGGTCCTCGGCGTCGCCACCCTGGCGGCGTGTGGAAGTGGAGGTGACGACGAGCTCGAACCCTCTGGGGCTGCCGAGCCCACCGCCGAGCACACGGCGTGTTTCCCCGACCGGGCCACCATCGAACAACTGGTGATCAGCCTGACCCCTGAGCAAGCCGAAAAGATCGTCGGCTGCCGAGCCTATGTTCCGCCGGAAAAGCTGACGCCGGGCAGCAGGATGCTGCAGTGGATCGACATCGCCAACAGCGACTCCGTGCTCGAACTGAGCTTCATCACGCCCGGCGGCCTGTATGACCGGGCCGCCTACTTCGCCGAGACCGAAGTCTCATCGTGCACGCCGACCCAGGCGGCGTTCGATCAGTTGCCGGCCGGCGTCGACTATGCCGGCGTCGTGCGCGCCTTCGGATGCGACGGTGTCCTGCGGGTCGACCTGCTCGGTGTGAACTCGCGTGAGAAGCGGTACGTGTGGGGGCACTACCGCGACAACGTCCGACCCATGGCCCTGGTCAACTTCAAGAACGGCGTGTTGTCGTTCAAGGCCTCCGCGCGCCTGCCATGACGGGCTGGGGCGCGTCAGCCTGCCGTGCGCCGCCTGCGCACGGCACTCACCACCCGCCACCCCAGCAGCACCGCCACGATGGCCGCATACACGCCCACCTCCGCGAAGTTGTTCTTGCCCGCCCGCATCCAGAAGAAGTGCAGCAATGCGAGCAGCACGGTCACGTACACGAGGCGGTGCAGCCGCTGCCAGCGAGGCGCCCCCAGTGCCTTGATGGCGCGGTTGAACGACGTGGCGGCCAGCGGCAGCATCAGCAGCAGCGACAGCGTGCCCACGAGGATGAACGGGCGCTTCGCGATGTCGGGGAGGATGTCGGAGAGCAGCAGGTCCTTGTCGAGCCAGGCGTAGCAGAGGAAATGCAGGCAGCCGTAGAAGAACGCGAACAGGCCCAGCATGCGGCGGAAGCGGGCGAGGGCCGGGGTGTTCGTCCACTGGCGCACCGGGGTCACCGCGAGCGTCAGGCACAGGAAGCGAAGGGTCCAGTCGCCCATGCCGCGGATCAGCGCCTCGGCGGGGTTGGCGCCCAGCGTGTTGGCCACGGCACCCCACACGTACCAGGCCAGCGGCAGCAGCGCGGCCACGAACAGCAGCACCTTGGCCGCGGGATGCAGCAGCAGGGGCTTGCGGCGGGCCGGGGCCGCGGTGGGTGGCACGGCCTGGGGAACGGCGGATGGCATCGCGGAACGTGGGGTGCTGGGCTGGCGGTGGGTCAGTAGAGCTTCTTCAGGTCCATGCCGGCGTACAGCTGCCCCACCTGGGCCTCGTAGCCGTTGAACATCAGCGTGGCCCGCTTCTTGGCGAACAGGCCGTCCTCGCCGATGCGGCGCTCCTTTGCCTGGCTCCAGCGCGGGTGGTCCACGTTGGGGTTCACGTTCGAGTAGAAGCCGTACTCGGAGGCGGCGGCGTGGTTCCACGACGTGGCGGGCTGCTTCTCGGTGAAGCGGATCTTCACGATGGACTTGCCGCTCTTGAATCCGTACTTCCAGGGCACGGCCAGGCGGATCGGGGCGCCGTTCTGGTTCGGCAGCACCTCGCCGTACAGGCCGAAGGCCAGCAGGGTCAGCGGGTTCATGGCTTCGTCGAGGCGCAGGCCTTCCACGTAGGGCCACGACAGCACGTGCGAGCCCAGTTCTGGCATCTGCTTCTTGTCGGCCAGCGTCACGAACTCGACGAACTTCGCATTGCCGGTGGGCTCCACGCGCTTGATCAGCTCCGACAGCGAATAGCCCACCCAGGGGATCACCATCGACCAGCCTTCCACGCAGCGCAGGCGGTACACGCGCTCCTCCATGGGGGCCAGCTTCAGCAGCTCCTCGATGTCGAAGGTGCGGGGCTTCTTCACCTCGCCCTCGACGGCCACGGTCCACGGGCGGGTCTTGAGCGAGCCGGCGGCGCGCGCGGGGTCGCTCTTGTCGGTGCCGAACTCGTAGTAGTTGTTGTAGGTGGTCACGTCCGTGTAGGCCGTGAGTTTTTCCATCGTGGTGGCGCCAGGCACCGCGCTGCGCGTGCCGGGCAGGGCGGCCAGCTTGTTCGGCCGGGGGATCTGCGCCATCGCGTCGCGGGCGGCCCAGCCGGCCATCGCGAGGCCGCCGCTGCCGGCAGCCATCAGCTGCAGCAGGCGCCGCCGCTGCTCGTACACGGTGCGCGGGGTGATCTCCGATGCCGCGGGGTGCTGGAAACCGCGGTCCTTGAGGAACAGCATGAGGAAACTCCTTGGGAGGCCTCGGGGCGCCATGGACGAATGGGCACTCCGGGCCGTGTGGGACCCGCGTACCTTACCGCCAGTTCCCGGATTCCGCTGGCGCGGGGTTCTGAACCCCCGCGGCCGGACCCGTCAGCGGAACTCGCCGAAGTTGGTGTCGTCGATCAGCGAGTTGAAGCCGGTGTCGACGAACAGCCGCAGCGAACTCTTCGACATGCGTTCGCGGAAGTTCTTGCGCGCGAACAGCTTGGCCTGGGCTTCGCCCGGCAGGTCGGTGATGTTGATGATGTTCTTGACGATGAGCGTGTCGATCACGTCCTCGATCACGCGCACGAAGTCGGCGTCGAGGCGGCCGAAGTCGCTCGTGGCCGGGGCGGTGTGCCCCAGGAACACCATCAGTTCGGCGTGGCCGTCGGGCAGGAATTCCATGCCCTCGGCGCCCTGGCGGTGCAGGCTGTCGATCTGGCCGTCGGGGCCACGTCGGACGTAAGGCATGGTGCAGGGCGGTGGGGGGCTGCGATGTACGCACTATAGACCCGTCCCGACCCCGCGACCATGAAAGCGGGCATCAAAGTTCGCCGTACGAGTGCAGCCCGCTCAGGAACATGTTGACGCCCAGGAAGGCGAACGTGGTCACCGCCAGCCCCACCAGGGCCCACCACGCGGCCACCGGGCCGCGCAGGCCCTTCATCAGCCGCATGTGCAGCCAGGCGGCGTAGTTCAGCCAGACGATCAGCGCCCAGGTCTCCTTCGGGTCCCAGCTCCAGTACCCGCCCCAGGCTTCGGCGGCCCAGAAGGCGCCGAGGATGGTGGCGATGGTGAAGAACGCGAAGCCGACCGCGATGGCCTTGTACATGACGTCGTCGAGCACCTCCAGCGCCGGCAGGCGGGCCGCGATGCGGCGGCGGCCGGCGAGGATGCCGCCGGTGATCAGCGCGGCCACCCCGAAGTACACGGCCCAGTAGCTGCTGAGCGCCTCGATGGGGTTCTTGCGGAACACCACCGGCTCCAGGCACAGCACCATGCCCAGGAGGAACAACGGGGCCAGCTGCCACCAGCGGGAGTGCTCCGCCGATTGCTTGACCAGGTACGCGAACGCCACCATGGCCGACAGCGCGAAGGTGCCGTAGCCGATGAAGTTCGCCGGCACGTGCAGCTTCATCCACCAGCTTTGTAGCGCCGGCACCAGCGGCTGGATCTCGTGCGCCTCGCGCACCACCGTGTACCAGAGCAGGAAGCCCGTGGCCGCGCTGATCACGAGCATCACGAAGGCGCCCAGCGCACGGGTGCGGTAGTGCTGCTCGTAGTACAGGTAGAACGTGGTGGTGAGCCAGCAGAACAGCACGAACACTTCGTACAGGTTGCTGACCGGGATGTGGCCCACGTCCGGGGCGATCTGGTGGCTCTCGAACCAGCGCACGAAGGTGCCCACGAGCGCCATCGCCACGGCGGCCCAGGCGAACCGCGAGCCGAGCTTCAGCGCGGTGTTGTCCTCGCCCGGGGCGAGCAGGCCCACCCAGTAGAAGGCGGTGCTCATGAACGTCAGCACGCTCATCCAGAGAATGGCGCTCTGGCTCGACAGGAAGTACTTCAGCAGGAACACGCTGTCGGCCTTCGACAGGTCCGCGCCGAAGCCGTCGAGGTGCTGGTTGTACAGCGCGATGGCCATGAGCACGGCGGCCGCGACCCCGAGCGCCAGGCCGCGCAGGCGCCCCCAGAACCAGCCGAGCGCCACCAGCGATGGCAGCGTGGCCGCGAAGATGGGCTTCTCGTACACGTCCATGGACCCGCCATGCAGCGCGAAGGCCCACGCGCCGCCGGCCAGCACGGCCAGCGCGAACAGCCAGTCATACACGCTGCGGCCCGAGAAGTAGCCGGTGCGGCCGAAGTCGAGGGTGGTCGTGGTGGTGGTCGTGTTCATGGGGTCCTGCCTGCGGCCGGGGTCAGCAGCGCCGACTTCAAGGTCTCGAATTCGGCGTCGGCGTCCAGCGTGCGCCGGGTGGTCGACAGCGCCGTGCGCACGTGGGTGCCGCCGCCCTCGGCGGGCTGCAACCAGATCCACAGCCGCCGCTCGCGCACGTAGAGCATCGCGAACACGCCGACGATCAGCGCCACGCAGCCCAGGTACACGAGCGTCTTGCCGGGCGCACGGGCCACCTGGAACACGCTCGCCTGCACCTGGGTGTAGTCCATCAGCTCGAGCAGCACCGGGGCCGGGTAGAACTGGCTGTCCGACAGTGACATCATGGCCTGCGTCATCCAGGCCTGCGTTGCGGTGTCGCCCGGCAGCGGCTTCTGTCCGGCGGCCTCGCGGTCGAGGTTCACGAGTTCGAAGAGGCTGCCGCTCAGCACGCGCAGCATCACCTCCGACACCCGCGCACGCTCCGCCTCGGGTACCTTCGATTCGAGGTAACGCGAGAGTCCCGGCAGCCCGCCGAGTGCCTTTTCGCCCTCGTCGGGCGGCATCGCACCGGCGAACAGGTCGAGGGCGATGCGGCTCGTGGTCACGAGCTGCGGGGTCATCGCCGGCTTGTCGGCGGGGGTGGCCAGCTTGCCGTAGCGTGCCGCCGCGGCCTCGCGCCGGGCCGGGTCCTGCAGCGCGGCGCGCAGGTGCATCCAGCGGTCCATGCCGTCGTTGTCGTCGACGGGGATGCGCAGGTAGCGGAAGTTCTCGGCGGGCGTGTCGCGGACGCCGGCCAGGTAGACACGCTGGCCGTCGAGGTCCACCGGCGCCATGTAGTTGTTGAACTCGCGCGCCTGGCCCGCCGCGTCGCGCAGCTTGTAGCTGAACGAGGCGCCCACGTTGCGCAGTTCCTTCTGCTGGCGCACCTTCGCGCCGGAACCCAGGTGGGCCTGCACGCTGTCGACGAGGTCGACCTTGCGCACGTCGGTGCCGCCGTCGGTGGCCTGCAGGTTCTCGACGTTGATGGCGCGCAGGCCGGTGAACTCGACCGAGAGCTTCTCGCCGTCGGCCACGCCCACGAGCGGCAGCGTGCCGGACGTGCCCACCGTGCCGTCGAGGTCGAAGCCCTTCACGCCGGCCTGCAGCGGCAGCGCACGCAGCTTCAGGCGCGAGCCGCCGTCGTCGAAGCTGCTCTGGTAGATGGCGACGCCGCGGTGGAAGGCGGGTTCGTTGACCTTCACCGTGACGGCCTTGGCCTCGCCCGTGTCGCGGTCGTGCACGACGATGTCGCTCGCGAAGAGCTTGGGCATGCCGGTTTCGTAGTACTCGACGATGAACTTCTTCAGCTCGATGTCGAACGGCAGGTCCTGCAGCACGACCCCGTCCTGCTGCGTGAGGATCGCGGTGCCGCGCCGGGCGCCCTCGGGCACCTCCATGTTGCCGCGGAAGGTGAGGGTGCCCGGGCCCAGGCGGTGTTCGGCGGGCACGTCCTTCACGAGACCGCTGCCGTGGTAGGCCGTCTTGCCCTGCAGCAGCATCTGCACGCGCACGATCAGGTCGCCGTCGAGGAGGCCGCCGATGCAGATCAGCACGATGGCCGAGTGCGCGGCGATGTAGCCGAGCTTGTTCACCGCGCCCTTGCGCGCGGCGATCATCGTGCCGCGCCACGCGCCGTCCTCGTGCCGCTGCTGCACCTTCGCACGCCAGCCGTCACCGGCCAGCACGCCGGTGACGCGGGCGTAGGCCTGCTCGGGGGTCTCGGCGAGGTCGGCCTGGCCCCGGTGGTGGAACGACAGCAGGCTCTGCTCGCGCACGTGCTCCTTGTACTGGCGCAGGTCGGCGAGGATCTTCGGCGTGTTGCGCAGGATGCACAGCGTGGTGGACACCACGAGGAACGCGAGGATCAGCAGGAACCACCAGACGCTGTAGACCCGCGTCAGGCCCACCGTGGTGAACAGCTCCGACCAGAACGGGCCGAACTGGTTGACGTAGTTGGCGGCGGGCTCGTTCTGCTTCACCACGGTGCCGATCACGGAGGCGATGCAGATCAGCGTCAGCAGCGAGATCGCGAAGCGCATCGACGAGAGCAGCTCGATGGCGTCGCGCACGAGGCGCGAGCCGGAACGCACGCGGATGCCGGAGGGGGAGGCGGCCATGGACTTCAGGCGGAACGGGACGACGGAGACGTGCGATGCGGCCGCAGCATCAAAAAAGGCCGGTCAACGACCGGCCTCTTGGAGCAGCGAACCCACGGGAAGTTCAGCGCATCCCGGCGATGTAGTCGGCGACGGCCTTGATCTCGGCGTCGTTCATCTTCGCGACCACACCCACCATCTGCGGGCTGTTGGTGCGGGTGTTGCCGCGGAAGGCGAGCAGCTGGGCCACGGTGTAGTCGGCGTGCTGGCCGCGCAGGCGCGGGTACTGCGAGGGCAGGCCGCTGCCGGTGGGGCCATGACAGCCCGAACAGGCGGGGACGCCACGGTCGGCGATGCCGCCGCGGTAGATCTTCTCGCCGAGGGCGATGGTGGCCTTGCTCTTGGCCGTGCCGTTCGACGGGGCCTTGCTGGCGTAGAAGGCGGTGACGTTGCGGATGTCGTCTTCGCTCAGCGCGGAGGCGAAGCCCTTCATCACGGCGTTCTTGCGCTTGTCTTCCTTGAAGTCGTGCAGCTGCTTGGCCAGGTACTCGGGGTGCTGGCCCTTGAGCAGCGGGTTCGCCGGAGCGCCCCGCGTGTTGTCGGCCACGTGGCACGCGGCGCAGACGTTCGTGGAGATGGCCTCTCCCTTGGCCAGGTCAGGCTTCGCGGGTGCGTGGTCCGCGGCGACTGCCGGCGCGGTGAGCGAAGCGGTCAACAGGAGGCTGGACAACACAGGTGCAAAAGACTTCATGGCGTGAGGCGATTCCTTGTGCAAAACCCAGCGATTTTACAATGCAAGTTTTGGGCTCCCGCATGACCGAGCAAAACAATTCGAATCCCCCGGTCGCCGACGCCGCCAGTGCGGAGAAGTCGGCACTCGCCTGGACCCACACCGCCCGGTTCCTGACCACGGCCAGCCAGCTGGAACACCTGCCCGCCACCGAGCTCCCCGAGATCGCGTTCGTGGGCCGCTCCAACGCCGGCAAGTCCACCGCCATCAACACCCTCACCCAGCAGAAGCGCCTCGCCTTCGCGTCGAAGACGCCCGGGCGCACGCAGCACATCAACCTGTTCGAGCTGGGCCCGAAGCTGCAGGCCGACGCCCTGTTCGCCGACCTGCCGGGCTACGGCTACGCCGCCGTGGCCCGTGGCGCCAAGCTGCGCTGGCAGAAAGTGATGGCTGACTACCTGGAGCTGCGCCGGTCGCTCGCCGGGGTGGTGCTGATGGTCGACTCGCGGCTCGGCTTCACCGACCTCGACCGCCAGCTGCTGGAGTTCGTGGCCCCGCGCGTGGGCAACGGCTCGGTCAAGCTGCTGGTGCTGCTGACCAAGTCCGACAAGCTCAACCGCCGCGACGCCGACAAGTCGCTGGCCGCCGCCCAGGACGTGCTGGGCGAGCTGTCCACCGACGAGGCCGACGTCAGCATGTCGCTCTTCTCCGCGCTCTACAAGTCGGGGGTCGGCGACGCCGCCCAGGTCCTGCATGCGTGGACCCACCCCGAGGAAACCCCGGCGCCATGACCATCACCGTCCAGGACATCACGTTGCCCCACGGCATCACCCTCCGCTGCCGGGTGACCGGCCCGGAGGACGCACCGGTGCTGATGTTCCTGCACGGTTTCCCCGAAGCGGCGTTCGTCTGGGACCCGCTGCTGGAACACTTCGCCGGCCGCTACCGCTGTGTGGCGCCGAACCTGCGCGGCTACGAGCGCTCGTCGGCCCCGGCCGGCGTGGAGCCCTACCGGGCCAAGCACCTGATCGGCGACATCCGGGCGCTGGTCGACGCCTTCGGCGGCCAGCTCGCCGCCCTGGTCGCCCACGACTGGGGTGGCGCCGTGGCCTGGACCTTCACCGCGGCCTTCCCGGCGCTCGTCGAGCGGCTGGTCATCGTGAACTCGCCGCACCCCGCCGTGTTCCTGCGCGAGCTGCTCGGCAATCCGGAGCAGCAGGCCGCCAGCGCCTACATGAACGACCTGAACGAGGCGGGTTCGGAGGATCGCCTCGCGGCCGACGACTTCGCGATGCTGTGGAACCTGTTCACCCGCATGGGTGCCACCGACCCGACGCATCCGGGCGGCGGCTGGCTCACCGACGAGGTGCGTGCCCAGTACCGCGCCGTGTGGTCGGCCGGGCTCACGGGGCCGGTGAACTACTACCGGGCGTCGCCGCTGCGCCCGCCCACCGGGCCCGACTCGCCGGTGCGGGGTGTGGTGCTGCCGCCCGAGGCCGTGACCGTCCGCGTGCCGGTGCACGTGGTGTGGGGCGAGGCCGACCGCGCGCTGCCGCCGTCGCTGCTCGACGGGCTCGACGCCTTCGTGCCCGACCTCACCGTGGTGCGCATCCCGGGCGCCACCCACTGGATCGTGCACGAGATGCCCGGCCGCATCGCGGCCGAGATCGAGGCGGCGCTGGCCCGCTGACGGCGGCGCTCAGGCGCCTGGTGTGTCGATGCGGCGCAACAGGGCGTCCACGGCGCGCTGCACCAGCGCGTTCGCGCTGATGTCTTCGACGAGGTCGGCCTGGCGCAGCCGCTCCAGCGCACGCTGGGTCACGGAGTGCGTGCGGCCCGGCGCCTCGCCGGCGTAGACGAAGTACGTGCCGCGCGGGCTGCGCCACAGCACCTGGGCCTGCGTCCAGCGGCCGTTCAGGAAGATGCGCTGGCGCGTGCCGGGCGACACCTGGGTCACCCAGTCGGCCGGGTCTTCCTTCGAGACCGGCGAGGTCTCGGTCATCAGCGCCGCGGGCACCGTATCCATGGAGGCCAGGTCGATCAGCGAGTCGCCGAAGCCCGGGCCCTCGTCGTCCGGTGCCGTCACTTCCTCGCGCAGGCGGCGCACGATTTCTTCCGGCGTCAGCGCCGCTTCCGGCGTGGCGCCCGCACGCGGGCCGGGGCGCAGTGCCTCGGTGTGCACGGTCACGAGGTCGTCGAGCACGGCCTGGCGTTCGGCCGCGGGCAGGTCGATGGCGGCCATGCCGGCGCGCAGCTTCTGCAGCATGCCCGGCAGCACGGCCAGCAGCCGCTGGCGGCTCTGGGGCTGGTCCGGTGGCTGGAGGCTCCAGACGAGTTCGTCCAGCACCTTCACGTAGCCGGAGGTGATGTCGGACGTGTCGCCGTGCTGCAGCATCGACGTGGCGAGCACCTTGGCCCAGGCGCCCGTGATGAAGCGGCGGATGACCGGGGTGGTGCGCACGGGCGCGAGCTGCTCCGACAGGCGCGCCGAGATCTGCTGCTGCAGCTGGTCGGACTGTTCGGCGCGCAGCAGCGTCTCGATGGCCGAGCGGGCGGCGTCCTGTTGCTGGTGCAACTGGTCGTCGAGGAAGGCGTCGAGCTGGGACAGCGCGCGCACGTACTGCTCGGCGTCCTGCCGCGGCCGGGCGGTGAGGTCACCGATCAGGCTGTCGGTGCACCCGAGCAGCGACACGAGGCGCGGGTCGCCCGGGTTCGGGTAGCTGGACGCGGCGTTCACGATGCGGGCCATGAACACCCACACCGGGTGCTCGTGGCGGTCGAGCATGTCGGGGTCGTTCAGCGCGATGCGCAGCGCCGGCACCTGCAGCCGGCCCAGCTGCGAGCGCAGCACGGGGTTCAGCCCGGGGTCGGACACGATCACCTCGAACAGGCGGGCGATCAGCTCGATGATCTGGCGCTCGACCGAGGCGCCGGTGTTGGCCAGCAGCGACGCGCGGTGCTCCAGCAGCTTCGGCGCGGGCGCCGTGGTGCCGGACACCGTGGGCATGCGGCTCAGCAGTGCCTCGACCCGCGACAGCGCGTTGTCGAGTTCACCGGGCGCCGCCGTGGCGGCCGGGCCCTCGGGCATCGTGCGGCGAAGCGCTTCGAGCGCGCCGGGCTGGGTGACGTTCACTTCAGGCGGGGCCTTGACGCCCACGCCGGGGGCGAACACGACGGTGCGGTAGATGCTGGGCGTGACGCCCTTGCGCTCCAGCCGCGACGAGGCCGCGGCCCAGGCCTTCTTCAACAGCGGGGCGATGGCCGTGGCCGACAGGCGCAGCAGCAGCGCCTGCTGCACCGGCAGGACGGGCAGGGCCTCCGAGGCCTCGGCGAGCGCCTTCGCGTAGACGCGGGGGCGCATCGGGTTGGATTCGGCGGTGACGTGTTCCTGGCCGCGCAGCGTGGACGTGAACGTCTGCAGTTCGCGCAGTTCCCATTCGGCGGCGGTGTCGATCTCCTGGATGGCGCGCGAGAGCCCGATCTCGGACTCGACCCGCGTCTCGTCCATCAGGTGCAGGCCGCCCAGCCCGCTCGAGGCCAGGGACATGCCGCTGGCCGTGTCGTCGGTGGGATTCAGTTCGGCGACGACGGCGTCGCGCAGCGCGTCGACGAAGCGGCGCTGGAAGGTGACCTGGTGCTGGGCGAGGGCCTGGGCGAGGTCGAAGTGGTGCTGGCGCTCGGACGCGGCCAGCATGCCGTCGCCGGAATGGCGCAACTGGCCCTGGATGGTCGCGAGCGTGCGGGCGATCAGATCGGCCGACTGGCCGAGTTCGGCGTCGACGAAGGATTGGAGCAGAGGGGGGACTACGGTCGCCATCGACGCCATTATGCGGCGGTGGCAAAAAGGCGTTGGTGACGAAATGCGCCGTGTTTGGCCCGTAAAAAAGGGCTGCCGAAGCAGCCCTTTTCGATGTGCGCGAGGCAAATGGCCGGACCGGAGGGGTCCGGCCGGGACATCACATGTCCATGCCCATGCCGCCCATGCCACCCATGCCGCCGCCCATGCCGCCGCCGGCAGGAGCGTCTTCCTTCGGCGACTCGGCGATCATGGCTTCCGTCGTCAGCATCAGCGAGGACACCGAAGCGGCGTTCTGCAGGGCCGTGCGGGTCACCTTCGTCGGGTCGAGAATGCCCATCTCGATCATGTCGCCGTACGTGTCGTTCGCAGCGTTGAAGCCGTAGTTGCCCTTGCCGGCCAGGACGGCGTTGACGACCACGCTGGCTTCGCCGCCGGCGTTGTAGACGATTTCACGGAGCGGGGCTTCGATGGCGCGCAGGACCAGCTTGATGCCGGCGTCCTGGTCGGCGTTGTCGCCCTTGATGGTGCCAGCAGCTTGCTTGGCGCGCAGCAGGGCCACGCCACCACCGGCCACGATGCCTTCTTCCACCGCCGCACGCGTGGCGTGCAGGGCGTCTTCGACGCGGGCCTTCTTTTCCTTCATTTCGACTTCGGTGGCGGCGCCGACCTTGATCACGGCAACACCGCCGGCCAGCTTGGCCACGCGCTCTTGCAGCTTCTCACGGTCGTAGTCGCTCGTGGCTTCCTCGATCTGCACGCGCACTTGCTTGACGCGGGCTTCGATGTCGGCAGCAGCGCCGGCGCCGTCGATGATCGTGGTGTTTTCCTTGCCCACTTCGACGCGCTTGGCCTGGCCGAGGTCGGCCAGCGTGACCTTCTCGAGGGTCAGGCCGACTTCTTCGGCGATGACCTTGCCGCCCGTCAGGATGGCGATGTCTTCGAGCATGGCCTTGCGGCGGTCGCCGAAGCCAGGGGCCTTGACGGCGACGACCTTCAGGATGCCGCGGATCGTGTTGACCACGAGGGTCGCCAGCGCTTCGCCTTCGACTTCTTCAGCGATGATCAGCAGCGGGCGGCCGGCCTTGGCCACTTGCTCCAGCACCGGCAGCAGGTCACGGATGTTGCTGATCTTCTTGTCGAAGAGCAGGACAAACGGGTTGTCCAGCAGCGCCGATTGCTTTTCCGGGTTGTTGATGAAGTACGGCGACAGGTAGCCGCGGTCGAACTGCATGCCTTCGACGACGTCGAGTTCGCTGTCGAGCGACTTGCCGTCTTCGACGGTGATCACGCCTTCCTTGCCCACCTTGTCCATCGCGTCGGCGATGATCTTGCCGATGGATTCATCGCTGTTGGCCGAGATCGAGCCGACTTGAGCGATTTCCTTCGACGTGGTGGTGGCCTTCGAGGCCTTCTTCAGCTCGGCGACCAGGGCCGTGACGGCCTTGTCGATGCCGCGCTTCAGGTCCATCGGGTTCATGCCGGCGGCCACGTACTTCATGCCTTCGCGGACGATGGCTTGAGCCAGCACCGTGGCGGTGGTGGTGCCGTCACCGGCGTTGTCGCTGGTCTTGGAAGCAACTTCCTTGACCATCTGGGCGCCCATGTTCTGGAGCTTGTCCTTGAGCTCGACTTCCTTCGCGACCGACACACCGTCCTTCGTGACGGTGGGGGCGCCGAACGAACGCTCGAGCACCACGTTGCGGCCCTTCGGGCCCAGGGTCACCTTGACGGCGTTGGCGAGGATGTTCACGCCCTCGACCATGCGTGCGCGGGCTTCGCCGCCGAAGACAACGTCTTTTGCTGCCATGTTGATTTCTCCGAATTCTGTGGGGGCGGGGGATTACTTCTCGACGACGGCGAAGAGGTCTTCTTCGCGCATCACGAGCAGCTCGTCGCCGTCGACCTTGACGGTCTGGCCGCTGTACTTGCCGAACAGCACACGGTCACCGACCTTGACGCTCAGGGCGACGAACTCGCCCTTGTCGTTGCGCTTGCCGGTGCCGATGGCGATGACTTCACCCTGGTCCGGCTTTTCAGCGGCGGCGTCGGGGATCACGATGCCGGAAGCGGTCTTGGTTTCTTGTTCCAGGCGCTTGACGACCACGCGGTCGTGCAACGGACGAAGTTTCATAGCATCTCCTTGATGACTCGGTATCGAACTTCTGCGGGGCAGAAATCGCTAGTTGGCGATCACTGACGAATCTCCAGCAGTCCGCATCGATGGGGTTCGGACCGCTGTTGGCACTCGACCAGGTCGAGTGCTAGCAGGGCGGATTATAGGGAGCCGAGGTGGGCTGGCAAGACCCCGGCTGCTGGCTTCGGGCCAGAGCTTGCTGAAGTTGGGACGGATGGGGTGTGTTCAAGTGCGGGTGTCGGTTCTCATTGAGTTTTGAATTTTTCTCACTGAGCGTTGAACTCCTGTCGGTGTCGGTTCTCAGTGAGTTTGGAATTTTTCTCACTGGGCGTGGAACACGCGCCTTAAACGACTCTTTGCCCGGATGTCCGGGAGCGCAGGGCGGTCGGGCCTTCAATGGCTCAGTACCATTCCTTATAGCCAATCATTCCATGATCCTGGTATAGTGGTCTTATGGAAGAAGAAGCTGTCGTTCGATCCCTGGCCGCCCTGGCTCACCCGGTGCGACTGCGTGTGTTCCGCGCCCTCGTGGTGGCTGGGCCGCAGGGTCTCACGCCCGGGGTGATGCAGGAGGGGCTGGCCATTCCGCCTACCACGCTGTCGTTCCACCTCAAGGAGCTGGCGAACGCCGGCCTCGTGACCACGGAGCGGGCCAGCCGGAACTTGGTGTACCGAGCGGCCTTCGAGCGAATGAACGGTGTGATTGCTTTCCTCACTGAGAACTGCTGCGCCGGGGCCGCTTGCGCCGTCACGCCCGACGAGCAGGCCTGCAACTGCTGACCCCTTACCGGAGCCCACCATGAAGCGATTCCACGTCCACGCCCACGTCGAGAACCTCCAGAGCAGCATCAACTTCTACTCCAGCATGTTCGGCGCGCCGCCCACCCGCGTGGAGAGTGACTATGCCAAGTGGATGTTGGAAGATCCTCGCCTGAACTTCGCCATCTCGACCCGTGGCACCCAGTTGGGCGTGGACCACCTCGGCATTCAGACCGACACCGAGGAGGAATTGACCGCCTTGAAGGCCCGCGCACAGTCGGCACAGCTCGCATTGCACGGCGAGGGCGAAACCTCCTGCTGCTACGCCCGCAGCGAGAAATACTGGGTCACCGATCCCCAGGGCATCGCCTGGGAGCAGTTCAACACCCTCGCGGACATCCCCGTGTTCGGTGAGACCCGCCCGTCCAACACGTCAAGCGCCGCCTGCTGCTCTCCCGCCGCAGGCCGTGGCACCCCCATCGCCATCCCCGTCAACGCCGCCCCGGCGAAGTCCTGCTGCTGAGGAGTGCAGAGTGAGCGACAAAACCTACAACGTGCTGTTCATCTGCACGGGCAACTCTGCCCGGTCCATCCTGGCCGAGGCACTGCTCAACCACGGCCACGACGGCCGCTTCAAGGCCTACTCCGCCGGCAGCCAACCCAGGGGCTCGGTCCACCCGCTCACCCTTCAGGAACTCCAGCACCTGAACATCTCGACGGAAGGGTTGCGCAGCAAGAGCTGGGAGGAATTCGCCGTGGCGGGTGCCCCGGAGATGGACTTCGTGTTCACCGTGTGCGACAGCGCGGCCGGAGAGGTTTGCCCCGTGTGGCCGGGACAGCCGATGACCGCTCACTGGGGCCTGCCAGATCCTGCCGCCGTCGAGGGGTCCGATGACCTGAAGGCTAAGGCTTTCCACGATGCCGCAGTCACCATGAAGCGCCGGCTGGACTTGATGAAGTCACTGCCCCTGAACTCCCTTGAGCGGATGGCGATCCACCGGGAAATCGGCGCCATCGGGAAGGCCTGAGATGTCCACCAAGGTTCTTATCCTGTGCACCCACAACAGCGCCCGAAGCGTCTTGAGCGAGGGCATGTTGAACCACTGGGCCAAGCGGCTCGGCAAAGACATTCAGGCTTTCAGCGCAGGGAGTTCGCCAAGCGGCCGGATCAACCCTCATGCCCTGGAGGCGCTCGGCAACGCTGGCGTCGATGTGTCCGGCTTCCGTTCCAAGAGCTGGGACGAGTTCGCTGCAGCCGGCGCACCACCCATTCGCGTCGTCATCACCGTGTGCGACAGCGCTGCAGCCGAGACCTGCCCGTACTGGCCCGGCAGCCCGGTTCAAGTGCACTGGGGCTATCCAGACCCCTCCAATGCCCCGGCAGAGCAGAAAAGCCAGGCTTTCGAGCTGACCCGGCAGGCCATCGCATACCGAATGCTGCAACTGGCCCTCCTGCCCTTTGACGACCTGTCCGATGCAGAACTGCAGACAGCCCTCAACGACATCCTCAAGAGCTGACATGTCTGCATCCCAACTGGAACGAACCCTGTCAGGGCAAGCTGCATCGCCCCCCTCCATCGGGTTTTTCGAGCGCTACCTGACCGTCTGGGTGGCGTTGTGCATCGTCGCGGGCATCCTGCTCGGGCAGGTGGCGCCCGGCTTCTTTCGGGCCGTCGGCGCCCTGGAGTTCGCCCGGGTCAACCTCCCGGTCGGCGTGCTCATCTGGGTGATGATCATCCCGATGCTGCTCAAGATCGACTTTGCAGCCCTCGGCCAGGTCAAGGCCCACGCGCGGGGCATCGGGGTCACGTTGTTCATCAACTGGGCGGTGAAGCCCTTCTCGATGGCGCTGCTGGGCTGGATCTTCATCCGCCACGTGTTCGCCCCCTGGCTGCCGCAGGATCAGCTCGACAGCTACGTGGCCGGACTCATCCTGCTGGCCGCCGCGCCCTGCACGGCCATGGTGTTTGTCTGGAGCCAGCTCTGCAAGGGCGACCCCTACTTCACCCTGTCCCAGGTGGCACTGAACGACGCCATCATGGTGGTCGCCTTCGCGCCCATCGTGGCGCTGCTTCTGGGGCTGTCCTCCATCACCGTGCCGTGGGACACCTTGCTCACGTCGGTTGCCCTCTACATCGTGGTGCCGGTGGTCATCGCGCAGGTGTGGCGCAAGCAGTTGCTGAAGCGCGGGGTGGATCACTTCCAGGCCGTGGCCTCGAAGCTCGGCCCTGTCTCCATCGTGGCGTTGCTGACCACCCTCGTGCTGCTTTTCGCCTTCCAAGGGGAAGCCATCATCGAACAGCCGCTCGTCATCGCGTTGCTGGCCATCCCCATCCTGATACAGGTGATCTTCAACTCGGGGCTGGCCTACTGGCTCAACCGCAAGATGGGCGTGCAGCACTGCGTGGCCGGCCCTTCCGCATTGATCGGCGCCAGCAACTTCTTCGAGCTGGCCGTGGCGGCGGCCATCAGCCTGTTCGGGTTCAAATCCGGGGCGGCACTGGCCACGGTGGTGGGCGTGCTCATCGAGGTGCCCATCATGCTGGCCGTGGTGGCGGTGGTGAACCGCTCGCAGGGGTGGTACGAACGAGGCATCCAGAAGGCTTGAACATGAGCAACGTGACCATCTTCCATAACCCGGCCTGCGGCACGTCCCGCAACGTGCTGGGGCTGATCCGGCACGCGGGCATCGAACCCGAGGTGATCGAATACCTCCGCACCCCGCCCACCCGGGAGCACCTGAAGCAGTTGCTTGTGGATGCCGGCTTGTCGGTGCGTGAGGTGCTGCGGGACAAGGGCACGCCCTTCTCTGAACTGGAACTGGCCAACCCCAAGTGGACGGACGAACAGTTGCTGGACTTCATCGGGCAGCACCCCATCCTGATCAACCGGCCGCTCGTCGTGACACCGCTCGGCACGAAGTTGTGCCGCCCGTCCGAGGAGGTGCTCGAATTGCTCCCCGTTGGCCTGCTGCCGCCCTTCACGAAAGAGGACGGGGACGTCGTGATCGACGAGGGCAAACGGCGTGGTTGATCTGGATCTCACCTTCCCGGCGCTGGACCAGAACCTCTTCGCCATTCCTGCGCAAAGGCAGCTCGAAGCGGCCCAACCGTCTCATCCGCCTCGCTTCCTCCTGCTGTACGGTTCCCTGCGAGAGCGCTCCTTCAGCCGGCTGCTCACGTTCGAGGCCGCCCGGTTGCTGAAGGCGATGGGCGGGGAAGTGCGTGTCTTCGACCCCACCGGCCTGCCGCTCCCTGATGGCGCCCCGGCCGACCACCCGAAGGTCCAGGAACTGCGGGACCTTGCCCAGTGGTCCGAAGGCATGGTCTGGTGCTCACCCGAGCGCCACGGGGCGATGACCGGCATCATGAAGGCCCAGATCGACTGGATTCCGCTCAGTTCCGGCGCCGTGCGGCCCACCCAGGGCAAGACCCTCGCGGTGATGGAGGTGTCCGGAGGAAGTCAGTCGTTCAACGCGGTCAATCAACTGCGCATCCTCGGCCGGTGGATGCGGATGATCACCATCCCCAACCAGTCGTCGGTTGCCAAGGCATTCAACGAGTTCGGGGACGATGATCGAATGAAGCCCTCGGCCTACTACGACCGCGTGGTGGACGTGATGGAAGAACTCTTCAAGTTCACCCTGCTGACCCGTGGCGTCAGCCCGTACCTCGTGGACCGGTACAGCGAACGCAAGGAAACGGCAGAAGCGCTCTCCCGGCGCGTGAACCAGCGCAGCATCTAGCCAACGCACATCCCTCGGAGACTCACATGCCAATGGGGCGCAGCGGGACCGTGGCCGCGCTCGGGACGGCGCAGACGCTCGCGTGGGCATCCACCTACTACCTGCCCGCGATCCTGGCCGCTCCGATGGCCCGTGACCTCGGGGTGAGCACCCCGACCGTGTTTGCGGCGTTCTCCGTTGCGCTGGTCATCTCGGCCCTCTTCGGCCCGAAGGCCGGGGCCCTCATCGACCGATGGGGCGGCCGTCCGGTCCTGATGGGCACCAATGTCGTCTTTGCGGCGGGGTTGCTCACCCTCGCTGTGGCGCAGGGACCGGCCGGCCTCTTCATCGGGTGGTTGCTCATCGGGGCCGGCATGGGCGGGGGGCTGTACGAGGCGGCGTTTGCGGCCCTGGTCCGCCTTTACGGCAAGGATGCACGGGGAACCATCACCGGCATCACGCTGATCGCCGGCTTCGCCAGTACCGTGGGCTGGCCTCTCTCGACGTTCCTCGAAACGCACTGGGGCTGGCGGAACTCCTGCCTGACATGGGCGTCGCTACACCTACTGTTGGGCCTGCCGCTCAATGCCCTGCTGCCGACCGCACAGCCACTAAGCGAGAGACCGACCCCATCCCCGGTGGATCACGATCCGGTGGTGCCTTCTGGCAACCTTCGCGGGACCCTGTTGCTCTCAGCGGTGTTCGCCGCGACCTGGTTCATCTCCACTGCCATGGCGGCGCACCTTCCCCGGCTGCTGCAGGCAACCGGAGCCACCCTGGCAACCGCCGTGGTCGTTGGCACGCTCATCGGCCCCGCACAGGTGGGCGCCCGGCTGCTGGAGTTCGGTTTCCTCCGCAAGGTCCACCCGCTGCTCTCCGCCCGGATCGCTGCAGCACTGCACCCCGTGGGAGCCTTGCTCCTGATCATCTTCGGGGCGCCTGCTGCGGCACTGTTCGGAATCCTTCACGGCGCCGGCAATGGCATCTTGACCATCGCCAAGGGCACCCTGCCCCTCGTCATCTTCGGGCCGGAAGGCTACGGCCGCCGCCAGGGGTTGCTCATGGTGCCCGCACGAATCGCTCAGGCGTTGGCGCCGTGGATCTTCGGCCTTGCCTTGGACCGCTGGGGCGCCGGGGCGCTCGTGGTGTCCGCTGGAGTGGGCGCGGCGGCGTTCCTCGCACTCGCCGTCCTCCCTTCCTCACTCGAAAAGCGCCGGTAGTTCTGTTGGCAGTTCGATCACCGGCTACGCTGGTTTCGCTGGAAGTGGCGTGCGCAAACCGCGCACGCCATCGGACGAACACCATCGCGACGACAAGTCGGAGAACAAGACTCCGACCTGCGTCAATCACCTGTTCGCCGCAACCTCTGCCAACCAGGGCTGCACGAACGCAAACCAACCCCCGACCAAGTACACCGCCAGACTGAAGCCATAGAGGCGAAGCGAGGCCCTGCGAGTTCTGAGGCAAGCCTGTCGCAGAGCAGGATCGATTGGACACGGAGCGGTTCTGTTGCGCCATTGGAGTCGACCACTGGCGGCCAATGCCAAGCCGGCAAAGAGGAACAGCGCCTCCTTGTGCTCGCTGAGCCAGACCACCTGCGGAAACACGGCCACCAGCGAAGAAAGTGCCGCGCCCGCGCCCAGCGCGACCAACAGGGCCGGCAGCGCACAGCACACGAGTGTGCTCGAGCTGGCGAACAGACTCAGGATGGAAGTCCAGAGACTGGTCCTCGACTCGGTCACGCCGTCCGGGCTCATTTCTTCGCCTTGGTCTCGGCCCTGATGTCGGCCACGGACTGCTCGACCGTCTCCAGCTTGATCACGTCGTAGCCCGCATCTGTGATCTCGGCGGTGATGGTCTTCGTGTCGAGCGCGTGGCCTTCCTTCGCCTCGATGGCGACCACCTTCTGCTTCAAGTCGACGAACACGGCGTGGGTGGCCGGAAGCGCAGACAAGCGCTTTTCGATGCCCTGGGCGCAGAAGGCACACACCATCCCGTTGACCGTTGCCTTCACGGTTGTCGCGGCGAGGGATGGCAGCGTAGAGCCCATGAACAGCAGGGCGAGGAAAATTCGGGTAGTCGATTTCATGGGAATTACCTTCAAAAGATGTACATGACGTTTGCGCGAGCCTGCTTGGAGTTGTTCACTCCCAGCTCGACGAAGTAGCGGTTGTGAATCAGCCGCAGCATGGGTGTGACCTCGGTCTTGTCCGAAAGGCCGCGCATCCGTCGGGCCTCTAGGACGAACCACGGCTGAATCTCGTCGTAGTCGACCTCATAGAACGAAAAGCCCGTCCTAACCGAACCGAAGTCATGGTTGAGCCCCTCGGCGCGATACAGCCGGGCGGTCGCAGCAACGTAGACGCGTGTGGTCTCGTAGTCCAGCTGGAAGCCCGGGGCGATGGCTGCCTTGCTGCCAGGGAAGTCGTTGCCCTCAATGCTGCCCGCGCCCATGAAAAACCAGAGGTTTCCCTGCGCATGGGGAAGGTTCCATCGCTTGACCAATCTCGTGTAGTTCACCTCGGCCAGGGTGCGGGTTCGGGTCTCGTCGTCGGAGCGCATGTAGAGCCCCCCCATACCGACTGCATCACGTGCCGTCACGGCGTAGTTGACCCAGGCTTCCCGCCAGTTGGCGCTGAAGTCACCCATCCCCATCCAGCTGTCCTTGAAGCCCATGGGAGCCGCCGCGGCGAGGCCGGAGCCCAAGAAAGCGGTCAACGCTGTCAAGAGCCGCCTCACGGCTGCACCTCGATCTGTTGAACGACAAGTTCGTGCTCTTCCTCGACCACCTGGAAGCGGACGTTGTCGCCCACCTTCAAGGTTGTCAATACCGCGGCATCCTTGACCTTGAAGGGCATCGTCATCGCGTCCATCCGGATGCTCACGATGGCAGCGTGCTTCAGTGTGACCTTGCTTCGCGCCGGGTCCAGTTTCGTCACCTCGCCGCGCACCCATTCAGCAGCGCACGCGGGAGCGGCGCAAGTCAGCGCCGCGATCAAAATCAGCTTATTCATCCTCATCTCCTACTGCAGCTCGGTCGAGCCGCGCTTCATGGCGTCGCAGCGAACTGCGGACGCAACTTGGGCTTGGAGATCAGAAAATGGGTGGTTTGAAGCCGGGGCTGGGCGCCAAGTTCAGGGGCGCGGGGCCCGGCGAAGCACGCTGGACATGGCCCGCAAACGCGACGACGTCGGCGTTGCGCCGTGGTGCTTCCCAAAGGGGCAAGCAGAGGTCACAAGAGCAGCAGGATTGCTCAGTGTCCTGATCGGGAGCTGACTGGTGTTCGGCCCCGATGTGGTCCCCACCAGTTTGCATGGGGCAGTCCGCCGGCATGTCCTGTGGGATGGTACCGGCCATGGGAGCCGACACCATTCGAATGGCCATGACATCGCCCGCCCAGCCTCGCAGGGGCAGCAGGCAAAACATGAGAAGTACAAGCAAGCGGCGCACCGGTCGATCATAAACGGTCGCCTTGCTCACGAGAATTTTGGACTCAGGCACACGGATGTTATGACGTGCGCGTCGCGACCCGAACGGCATCGACCTCGTGGCAGCCAGCATCTAGTCTCGGGGGAAGGTGACGAGAACTGCGGCAGAAAATTCCAAGCTTAGAGATAATTGTTTCGGAGAATTCCACGCTTGGAGAGAATCTGGTTCCACAGGCAATGAAACCGAGAGCTGTAACCCGATGATTCGTCTACTCCGCGAGTTCAACGCTCGATGCCATCCGACAGTTCTCATTGAGTTCTGAATTTTTCTCACTGAGCGTTGAACTCCGGTCGAGGCCGAGCACGACTGTCGGTTCTCATTGAGTTTGGAATTTTTCTCACTGAGCGTGGAACTCGGAACCGTCCCATTGGCCACGGCGTCGGCATAGGACTTCAGGGCGCGCGCCCGCTGAACGCGCAGACAGCGGCCGTTGCCATTGCTCGCGGTGCCCCAGGGCAAATCAATTCGGGAGTGAGGCCTCTTGCATGCGACTACCAAATGATTCGGGACGCGAGCAAACTCTTGGGATGTGTAAGGCCTGCCCCCTCGCCCCGTCGGCGTCGCAACTAGCGCTCAATCGGCTTGACGATGTCGAGCGCTGCCTTACGGCGCGATTGGATACGTTGTCGTCCCGCCTCCAACGGCGCACCACAAGGTCGCCAGGGCCCTTGATCCCCTGGGTCGCTGCGAGTGCTAGTCTGGCGAGCGCAGCGACATTCATCGTCGTTCATCTGATGCGCTAAACCGGTCGTTGATCGCCGTTCGAGGGAGAGATTCGCAAGGTGCACCTCAACGAGGCCCTCGTCGCACTGCCCACGGCGAAATCCCAAATCTAGCCATTCCGGCGATGACCATGGGCCTCGAGTCGCTAGCAAGAAGCTGCTGGACGGCCTCAAACCTGATGACGAGGTGGTATTCCAGGCCGAGATGCTGAAAGCCTCGCCGTTCTGGCGTTCAACCAAAAACCTGCCATCACCAGGACCGCCATTGCGAACTGGGCGCCCAAACTCTGGGCAGAAGGGTAAACGCCCAACAGTTCGATTCGAGGGAAGTTGACGATGGAGGCATTCAGCCAGCCTGCCTCTTGCAGTGCCGATACTCCCTTGCCTGTGAGGACGATCGCAAGCAGGGCCACGAGTGCCGAACTCCAACTGAAAAACTTGCCAATGGGCAGGCGAGCGCTGAACTTCAGAAGGGCCAGGGCGACGACGAGCAGCACAAGCACGCCTGCACCAAAGCCGGCCATCAGCGCTTGGTGATTCCCTTGCTCCCAAAGTGCGGCGTAGAACAGGATGGTCTCGAACACCTCCCGGTACACGGCGATGAAGGACAGGCCAAACATGAACCAAGCCGACTTGCGGCTCAGCGCCGCTGACAGCTTGTCATGGATGTACTTCTGCCATGCCCCGGCCATGCTTTTCTGATGCATCCACATGCCCACGCTGAGCAACACGACGGCAGCGAACAGCGAAGAAAGTCCTTCAGTGACCTCTCGATTTGCGCCGCTGATGCTGACCAGGTACGTGGCGACAGCCCAGGTCACTCCCCCGAGCGCCAATGCGCCTGCCCAACCGGAGTGCACATAGCGGAGCATGTCCGGACGTTCAGCCTTGCGCAGGAAGGCGACCATGGCGACGACAACCAGGAGTGCCTCCAGCCCTTCGCGGACGAGGATGGTGAAACTGCCGAGGAAGGCCGCTGTTGCATCTCCCGTAGAGCTCAGGAGCGTGTCACCCTCTTTGAACAGCGTCCCGATGAGGTCAGCTTGCGCCTGTAACTCGGATACAGGAGCCTTCGCTGCAATCAACGACCGGTACTTGCCCATCGCGGTTTCGATGCGGATGAGAAGGTCCTTGTCGCGCGTGGCCAGCGTAGGCTCAATCGGTTCCACGCCATCGAGGTAAGACGACAGCGCCAAGTCGTTGGCGCCGGCGACGTCACCGCTTCGTGCAGCTTGCAGGCTTTGCGTCAGCTTCTGGCGCGCCACTTCAAAACTCAACGAGCGACTCTGCACCACGGCTTCCGGGTGCATCTGAAGGTACGCCATGGTCAGTTCCGCCGGCTTGTCGCCGACTGCCTTCGCGAGGTCCGCCTGCGTCGTGCGGGAAAAGACATCCAGCCCCGTCAGATGCGCCCGCACTGCTGTGTTTTCAGACCATACCTCCTCGCCCGCACCGGCGTCCTCGGAAGAGTGTGCAAACTGCCCAAGGTAGAACGCAAGGGCCCATCGGTCGGCTTCGGGGAGCGACTCGTAGCTCGCCATCGCCGTACCTTCGAGGCCTTGGCTAATCACTTGGTAGAGCGCAAAGGGACTTCGTTCGCGCGCTCGTTCCTTGTCTGTGAACGCCACAGGTGGTGGCTCAAGCCCCGCGGCTACCGGCCCGTCCCCTTTGCCCGTCGCTCCGTGGCAGGACGCGCACTGCGCCTGATACAGGGACGCCGCTGCGGCGAGCTTCGGAGGCTCTTTCGGCGAAGACGGCACCGGATAGACAACCAAGAGGTGGTTTGCCAGTGCTTTGGCCAGAGCGGCCACCTCACTCGGGCTCATCTTGGCCTCGATGGCAGCAGAAAGAGCCTGCGCCTCGCCGACCAAGGACGCCCGCTCCGCGTGTGGCTCGAGCGCAGCCAGGCGCTCTTGGCTGGTCTTGGAGAACTCTCGCATCTCCGCGTACTCGGCCTCGCTGATGACCGCGCCGTCCTTGACAGCACCGGCGTAGTCGACGGCCACATAGTCCAGCAACTGCCAAATGCGCCGGACGTCAGCTTCCGCTGCGACGGCAGACGTTGCACCCAGCGTTGCAATCACGAACGCGAGGGCAACGCGCGGCAAGAAACCCAGGCAGCGGAACATAGAGAGCACCAGTGCAAATACGAGCCATTCTATTTTCGCACTGCCCGGAAACCGCTTAGTCGACCACTCTGAGGGACGTGCCTTGACCCTCACCTCACTTGAGGGTGTAAACGTTTAGGGCGAGCAACTTGCGAACTTGCTCCGGTGTTCGAGCGCAGAGACTCAAGCGCGCCGCAGTCGCCGATGCACACACCGCCTGCGCAGGCACTGCGAATGGCCTGCAACTGCTTGCGCAGAGCAGTCAGCTCAACGATGCGTTGTTCGACCAGCCGCACGTGCGCGTCCAGCAGAGCGTTGACTTCGTCGCACGGCGTAGTCGGGTCGTTCTGCAACGAGAGCAGGACCCGAATCTCGTCGTGAGACATGTCCAGCGAGCGGCACCGTGAAATGAAGGCTAGCCGGTCGGCGTGCTGGTCACCGTACTCGCGGTAGTTGCCGGCGCTCCGCGAAGGCGTCTGCAGGAGACCCGCCGTTTCGTAGAACCGGATGGTCGGCACCGTACATCCCGTCATCTGCGCAAGCTCGCCTATCCGCATGAGGTTCATCTCCAATCGCTTGACTCTACATCTACTTTAGGGTTTTTAATCTGGCCATGAGCACATGTCAAAGTCGCGGTTGCGGTAGTTCCTGCGGTACGGCGCAGCCCCTGCCAGAGCAGGCTCCTTGGGAAGGCCTGTCCAGGGTGAGCACGTTTTCGGTGCCCACGATGGATTGCCCGTCTGAAGAGAATCTCATCCGCATGGCCCTGAGTGGCCTGCCAGGCGTCGGCGCCTTGAACTTCGACCTGGCCGGACGGCGCCTTGAAATCATGCACGCGGGCGAGGCTTCGCCCATAGCCGAGAAGCTCGCGCCGTTGAACCTTGGCGCGACCTTGGTGGGAAGCCGAGCACTTGAAGCTGTTGGCGGAGCACTCAAGACCCGTTTCGCCATTCCGAAGATGGATTGCCCCTCCGAGGAAAACCTCATTCGAATGGCCTTGGCTGACGCGGCCGGCGTCGGAGCGCTCACCTTTGACTTGAAGGCACGCGAGCTCACGGTGCTTCACGAAGGTGCCCCGGAGGCCGTGCTCGCTCGACTTGCTCCATTGAACTTTGGCGCTCGCGTGATGGATTCAACTGCGAGTGGACCGCTCCGTCCTGTTGCCCCAGACCCTGAAGGCGACGCAGCAGAGGCACGAACGCTCAAGCTGCTGCTTGGCATCAACGGTGCAATGTTCGTCTTGGAGCTGATCCTGGGGCTGATTGCGCAATCCACCGGCCTCATCGCGGACTCGCTGGACATGTTCGCAGACGCGGCGGTCTACGGCCTCGCGCTGTATGCCGTGGGGCGGGCCGCTGCCCTCAAGGTGAAGGCGGCACACATGGCCGGATGGCTGCAGGTTGCTTTGGCGGTTCTGGCGCTGTCCGAGGTAGTGCGTCGAGCCATCTACGGCAGCGAGCCTCAGTCCGCGTTCATGATGGGCATTGGATTGATAGCGCTGGTCGCCAACGTCACCTGCCTCATGCTCATCACCAAGAAGCGCGACCGCGGTGCGCACATGAAAGCCAGCTACATCTTTTCGGCCAACGATGTCATCGCCAACGCGGGCGTCATTGCCGCCGGTGCGCTTGTCGCCTGGACCGGGTCGCCCTATCCAGACTTGATTATCGGGACGGCCATCGCTTTGGTCGTGTTGAATGGCGCACGACGCATACTGAAACTCGGATGATGAGGCACGTCGCGTCGAACGCTAACGCTGGGTACGGGTCAGGTATATGAGCTCCTTCGGCAGGCGCATTCGTCCGGCGGTGGAAAACGAACTGCGACAGGCCGCATCCGCAGAAGCTGCCGGCCACGTTGATGCTGGCTTTCGCCACCTGGAGCGAGCGCATGTGCTGGGCCAAGCGTCCACGGTCCAGCACGTCCGCGTGCACGTTCAGATGCTGGTGTGGGCCGTGCGGCACCGGGTCGGGCGAGAGGTCTGGGGTCAAGTTTTGCGCGTTGTCGGCGCAGCGACCAAGACTGCGTTTGGTTGGGTGTCGACGGGCAATACTGGGGGAGCAAACACTAGTCCAATGAAGTCTTTGCCTATCCCCGCGGATCTGCAGCGACTTATCGCGGATGCCGTGTCAGCTACGAAGCGCTGACTGGCCAGCGGGGTGTGGGAAGACTGAGCCCTTGAGCGGCGGCACCTCGGCTTAGTCAGATGAGGAGTTGCTCGTCGGCTGCTGCACCTACGTCTATTTCGCCGACGAGGGCAGGGACGCCTCGGGCGGGAATATTACGGATTCGTAATGCGCCTGGTCGCTGAGTGAGTGTCCCAAGGGTCTACAGTTCACAGGACGACATCGCAGGCGATGACCTCAAAAAACTAGCCCACGTATACTTTCCGACCATGCGCCGCGCCCTGACGGTATTCCTTCTGTTGATCTTGCCGCTCCAGCTCTCCTGGGCTGTGGCTGCAGGCTATTGCCAGCACGAAGAAGCGGCGAAGGTCGCAAGGCACATGGGGCATCATGAGCATCAGCACTCGCAGGGTGCCGAAAAAGCAGCGGGTCACGACTCTGACATGGGTGCCGCGGAGAAGAAGGAGAGCAGCGACAAGCCGCAGTGCGTCGACGACGACTGTGCCTACTGCCACCTGGCCAGCCTGAAGACGGTCGGCGTGCCCGCTACGGTGCTCGTGGTCACAGCTGAAACCGGCTTTTCCTCGCACACGTCTCCTTTGATCGGGTGCCTCGTGAGCAGACGCATCGACCGACCCAATTGGCGCACCGCCTAGTCCGGCGCGCCATCCCCTCATCAGCCCTCACTGACTGCACGGACGCACCGCCGGACTCTCCCCTCGTTGTTATTCAACTCTGGAGTGTTCGATGCGTTTGCACCTCGCGCCGCTGCTTGCGGCTGCTTTTGCCATACCGGTTTCATTTGCGCAAACAGGCGACCCCGCCCGCGCTGTTCCTGCGGCGGCACCGGCCGCCCCCCCCGTCGCGTCCAATACCATATCACTGCGCGAAGCGCTCGAAACGGCATTGGCTCACAACCCCGACTTGGCGTCGGCACGCTACGAGCTTGAGTCCACAGAGGGCGCCCGCCAGCAGGCCGCTGCTCGTCCGAACCCGACGATCGGCCTCGACGTCGAGGACACCCGGCGTGCGACGCGCTCGACTACTGTCCTTCTGACCCAACCGTTCGAGCTGGGTGGCAAGCGCACCGCGCGTATCGCTGTGGCGGACCGCTCCCGGGACGTTGCCGAGTTGCAGTTAGCCGCGCAGACCGCTCAGGTACGCGCGGCTGTGACGTCGGCATACTTCGATGCGCTCGTGGCGCAGGAGCGGGTGCGCCTGGCCGAGAGTTCTCTCTCGCTGGCCGAAGGGGCTTCCAGTGCGGCCAACAAGCGTGTGACCGCTGGAAAGATCTCCCCGGTCGATGAGACCCGCGCGCGCGTGGCGGAATCGGGTGTGCGCATCGAACTGTTGCAGGCTCGAGCTGAACAGCGTTCGGCCATTCATGCGCTTCGGGCGGCGACCGGCGCGCCTCCAGGTTCATTCGACGCGGTCTCTGGCGCCGCCCTCGAGATGCCAACTCCGATCAGCGACGCGGACCTGGCTCGGCGCCTCGCCGACGCGCCCGCGATCCGCCAAGCACAACGTGACACCGAGCGCCTGGCTGCGGTCGCGGAGCTCGAGCGGTCGCGTGGAACGCCTGACGTCACCGTCAGTCTGGGGGCCAAACGCGATGCCGAGGCTGGCCGCAACATGGCCGTGCTGGGCGTCTCGGTGCCGATGCCCATTTTCGATAGCAATCGGGGGGCACAGCTTGAGGCGCTGCGGCGACTCGACAAAGCGATCTCGGATGCCCGCGGCACCGCGCTCCGCGTCGAGACAGAAGCGTTGCAGTCCCACGAGAGGCTGCTGACGGCGCGTGCCGAGGTGGAGTCACTCCAGCGTGACGTGCTCCCTGGCGCGCAGGGCGCCTATGAAGCCGCGGCGAAGGGCTTCGACCTCGGTAAGTTCGGCTTCCTGGACGTGCTCGACGCCCAGCGCACCCTCATCGCCGCCAAGGGGCAGTACCTCCGCGCCCTGGCTGAAACCCATCGCTCTCGCATCGAGCTCGACCGCTTGCTTGGCATTTCCGATCAGATCACCCCGGCCCAGCGTCCGGTTCAGCCCTGAGGTTCCGATGAAATTCGACATGAACAACGCTGCGTCCAAGGTCGGCCGCAAGCAACTGATCGCGATCGTGCTCCTGGTCGTCCTGGGGCTCGTCGCGGCCATCGCAATCCTCCGCACCGACCCGGCGAAACCTGCAGGGGACGGCCACGGCGACCACAGCGAAGGGGGCGGCCACGGGCACGATGAGGCCAAGGGCCATGCTGACGGTGAACACCATGGTGAGAAGGCTGACGACGCGCACGACCACGACAAAGGGCATGGCGATGGCGAACACCATGAGGAGGCCGTGAAGAAGGGCCCGCATGGCGGAGATCTTTTCACGGAGGACAAGTTCGGCATCGAAGTGCAGCTGGCGGAAGACGGCGGGAAGGCCAACTTCAAGGCGTGGCTCTTCCAAGACGGCAAGGCGGTGGCGCCGACGACGGCCAAGGTGTCCATCAAGCTGGTCCGCCCGGGCGGCGAAGAAGAGGAGCACGTCCTCACCGTGGATGGTGATGGGCTGAAAAGCGCGAAGCCGGTGGCGGAGCCGCACCTCTTCGAGGCCACACTGGCAGCTCAGACGGCGACCGAGCCGTTCGTCTTCACGTTCTCGAAGGAGGAAGGCCGTGTTGCATTGTCGGATGCGCAGCTGAAAGCCTCAGGCGTCGTCGTGGAAACAGCGGCCGCCGCGGCCATTCGTTCCACGCTGCAGCTACCGGGTGAGATCCGGTTCAACGAGGACCGCACCGCGCACGTCGTCCCCCGCGTCGGCGGGGTCGTGGAGAGTGTCTCCGCGAACCTCGGCCAACAGGTGAAGAAGGGGCAGGTCCTGGCGGTGGTCTCGAGCGCCAGCGTCTCCGAGCAGCGCAGCAGCCTGCGCTCGGCGCAGCAACGCCTCGGTCTCGCTCGCACGACGTACGAGCGAGAGAAGAAGCTGTGGGAAGAGAAGATCTCGCCGCAGCAGGACGTGCTCCAGGCAGAGCAGGTTCTGCGCGAAGCCGAAATCGCGGTTGCGAACGAACAGCAGAAGCTTGGCGCCATCGGTGCGGGCAGTGGATCGGGCGCACTCGGGCGGTACGAGTTGCGTGCGCCGTTCGACGGCATGGTTGTGGAGAAGCACATCGCGCTGGGCGAGATGGTCAAGGAAGACGCGAACGTGTTCACGATCTCCGATCTGTCGTCCGTCTGGGCGGAACTCAGCATCGGCGCGAAGGACCTGGACCAGGTGCGGGTCGGCGGCAAGGTGCTCGTTCGTTCGACCGCCTCGGATGCACGCGCCAACGGCACGGTGTCGTTCGTCGGGTCGCTGATCGGAGAGCAGACGCGCACGGCCAAGGCCCGCGTGACGCTGGCGAACCCGGAACTGGCCTGGCGGCCGGGGCTGTTCGTGAACGTCGACATCGTCGCGTCGGAGTCGGCCGCGCCTGTCACGGTGTCCGCCGACGCCGTGCAATCCATCAACGAGCAGCCCGTGGTCTTCATCAAGGTGCCGGGCGGCTTCGTGCCCCAGCCGGTGCGCACCGGGCGGTCCGATGGCAAGCGGACCGAGATCCTCGGCGGCCTGCGCCAAGGCGCCGCCTACGCGGCCGCCGGAAGCTTCATCGTGAAGTCGGAGCAGGGCAAGGGCTCGGCGACGCATGAGCACTGAACGGATCGGACCCCGCCATGTTTGAAAGACTGATCCGTTTTGCCATCGAACAACGATGGCTCGTGATGCTGGCCGTGCTGGGCATGGTCGGACTCGGTGTCTACAACTACCAGAGGCTGCCCATCGACGCGGTACCGGACATCACGAACGTCCAGGTGCAGATCAACACTGAAGCCACCGGCTATTCGCCGCTCGAGACCGAGCAACGCATCTCCTATCCGATCGAGACGGTCATGGCCGGCCTGCCGGGCCTCCAGCAGACGCGGTCCCTGTCGCGGTACGGGCTGTCGCAGGTCACGGTGATCTTTGCCGATGGCACCGACATCTATTTCGCGCGGCAGCTCGTCAACGAGCGCATCCAGGCCGCGCGGGAGCAGATGCCGCCAGGCATCTCCCCGGTGATCGGGCCCATCTCCACGGGCCTGGGCGAGATCTACCTGTGGACCGTCGAGGCGAAGGACGGCGCGAAGAAGCCCGACGGCACGGCATACACGCCGACCGACCTGCGCGAGATCCAGGACTGGATCATCAAGCCGCAGCTGCGCAACGTGCCGGGCGTGACCGAGATCAACTCCATCGGTGGCTACGCAAAGGAGTACGAAGTGGCGCCGAGCCCGGAGAAGCTCTCGGCCTACGGGCTGACGATGGGCGATGTGCTGACGGCGCTCGAACGCAACAACGCCAACGTCGGCGCCGGCTACATCGAGAAGCGCGGTGAGCAATACCTCATTCGCGCGCCCGGCCAAGCTCGCTCGCCCGACGACTTGCGCAACATCATTCTTGGCAATGCCGACGGCGTGCCCATCCGGGTGCGCGACGTGGCCAACGTCGGCGTGGGCAAGGAACTCCGGACGGGCGCCGCCACCGACAACGGCCGCGAAGTGGTTCTCGGCACGGTCTTTATGCTGATCGGCGAGAACAGCCGCAAGGTGTCGCAAGCCGTGGACCGCAAGATGGCGGACATCAATCGCAGCCTGCCCGAAGGGGTTCATGCGGTCACGGTCTACGACCGCACGGTGCTGGTCGACAAAGCGATCAACACGGTGAAGAAGAACCTCTTCGAGGGGGCCGTGCTGGTGATTGCGGTGTTGTTCCTGTTCCTGGGCAACATCCGAGCCGCGCTCCTGACCGCGATGGTGATCCCGCTGGCGATGCTCTTCACGTTCACCGGCATGGTGAACCAGAAGATCAGCGCGAACCTGATGAGCCTTGGGGCGCTCGACTTCGGCATCATCATCGACGGCGCGGTCGTGATTGTGGAGAACTGTGTGCGCCGCCTTGCCCATGCACAGGCGCATCACGGTCGTCCGCTCACGCGAAGCGAGCGGTTCCACGAGGTGTTCGCCGCATCCCAGGAGGCACGCCGGCCGCTGCTGTTCGGGCAGCTGATCATCATGGTCGTCTACCTGCCCATCTTCGCCCTGACCGGCGTGGAGGGGAAGCTCTTCCACCCGATGGCCTTCACGGTCGTGATTGCGTTGCTGGGCGCAATGATCCTGTCGGTGACATTCATCCCCGCCGCGGTGGCCCTGTTCATCGGCAATCGGGTCGCGGAGAAAGAGAACCGCCTGATGCAGTGGGCCTCGCGCGGCTACGCGCCGCTCCTCACGCGCGTGATGAGCGCCAAGCCGCTCGTGCTGACCTTCGCCGTCGTGGCAGTCTTGCTTTCGGGCCTGCTGGCCACGCGCCTCGGGACCGAGTTCGTGCCAAACCTGAACGAAGGAGACTTCGCGGTGCAGGCGCTGCGCATTCCTGGCACGAGCCTCAGCCAATCGGTGCAGATGCAGCAGCAGCTCGAGTCGACACTGAAGGCGAAATTCCCCGAGATCGAGCGCGTGTTCGCACGCACCGGCACCGCCGAGGTGGCATCCGATCCGATGCCGCCTAACATCTCCGACGGCTACGTGATGCTCAAGCCCATGGAGCAATGGCCGGAGCCGAGGAAGACGCGGGACGAGCTCCTGGCGGCCGTTCAAGAGACCGTTGCGCAGATCCCTGGCAACAACTACGAGTTCTCGCAGCCGATCCAGCTGCGGTTCAACGAGTTGATCTCGGGCATCCGGAGCGACGTGGCGGTGAAGGTGTTTGGCGACGACATGGACGTGCTGAACAAGACGGCCATCGAGATATCCGAAGTGCTGGAGAAGGTGCCCGGCGCGGCGGAGGTCAAGGTCGAGCAGACCACGGGCCTGCCGATGCTGACCGTCAACATCGACCGCGAGAAGACTGCCCGCTACGGACTCAACATCGCGGACGTTCAGGACACGCTGGCCACCGCCGTCGGTGGACGGGAAGCCGGAACCATGTTCGAAGGTGATCGCCGGTTCGACATCGTCGTTCGATTGCCCGAAAACCTGCGCAGCGATCTGGAAGCCATCAAGCGCCTTCCCGTCGCGCTTCCAAAGAGCGAAGGGTCTTCGCGGGTCGCGTTCATTCCGCTGGGCGAGGTGGTGACGCTGGAACTTGCGCCCGGCCCCAACCAGGTCAGCCGCGAGGACGGTAAGCGCCGGATCGTGGTCAGCGCGAACGTGCGGGGCCGCGACCTGGGCTCGTTCGTGAGTGAAGCCAACAAGGCCGTTCAGGAGCAGGTCAAGGTGCCGCCGGGGTACTGGACCACGTGGGGCGGGCAATACGAGAACCTGCAGTCCGCCACGACGCGTCTCCAGATCGTGGTGCCCGTCGCACTCCTGCTGGTGTTCGTGCTGCTGTTCGCGATGTTCGGCAACCTGAAGGACGGCCTGCTGGTCTTCACCGGCATTCCCTTCGCGCTGACCGGGGGCATCGTTGCGCTCTGGATGCGCGGGATTCCCTTGTCCATCTCCGCCGCCGTGGGTTTCATCGCGCTGTCCGGCGTGGCCGTGCTCAACGGGCTGGTGATGATCTCGTTCATCCGCAACCTGCGGGAGCAGGGCTTGCCGCTGGACCGAGCGATCCACGAAGGTGCTTTGACCCGGTTGAGGCCGGTGCTGATGACGGCGCTGGTCGCGTCGTTGGGCTTCGTGCCGATGGCCCTGGCCACCGGCACGGGCGCGGAGGTGCAACGGCCGCTGGCAACGGTGGTGATCGGTGGCATCTTGTCGTCGACGGCACTGACGCTGCTGGTGCTGCCGCTGCTCTACCGGCTGATTCATCGGCGCGATGAGGAAGAGGAGGTCTTCGATGAACCTCCCTCCGCGACCGGCGTGACTCCGAGCGAAGCACCCCGACTCACGTAGCCCGCCACGGACCGGCGCGAGATGTCTTCAAGCGCCGGTCCCTACTCCACAGGTCTGTAATCAACTCAACGAGGTCATAACCATGAAGCACAACGCACTGAAATCTCTCGCCGCCATCGCTGTGATGGCTGTTCTGTCCGCACCCACCTTTGCCGCCGACGATCACAAGGACCACGATCACGGCGACAAGAAGGGCGCCGCGCATGCCCATGAGGACAAGGCGCGATTTGGTGGCGTCGTTGCGGTGGTCAAGGACGTCAACTACGAACTGGTGGCCAAGCCGGACGGTTTGGCACTTTATGTGAGCGACCACGGCAAAGCGGTTGACCTCAAGGGTGCCACGGCGAAAGTGATGTTGCTGACCGCCGCGGACAAGTCGGAGACGACGCTGGCGCCAGCGGGCGACAAGTTCGAGGCAAAAGGATCGTTTAAGGTCGCGGCAGGGACGAAGGCCGTGGCCACCATCACGCTGCCGAACAAGCCTGCAGTGACGGCCAAGTTCACGTTGAAGTAAGCAGCTCGGCCCGCCCATCGAAGTCCCAACCCCGAAAGCGAGGAACTCTTCATGAAGCACGAGCACGGCGCCGGGTCCGAAGCACACGGCCACGACGAGGCGAGTTCCAAGTCGGAGGAGGCGCATTCGCACGGCGGGCCGTTCGGTGAGCAGTCAGAGCTCGCCTTCGCGATCCTGGCCGGTGTGGCTCTGGGTGTGGGCTGGGCGCTCGAACGATGGGCGTCGCTGCCCGGGTGGGTTCCCGTCGCCTGCTTCGTGGTCGCCTATCTCTTCGGCGGCTTCTTCACCACCAAGGAGGCGCTGGACAACCTTCGGCAGCGCCGATTCGAAATCGACACCCTGATGCTCGTGGCGGCGATCGGGGCTGCCGCGCTGGGACAGTGGGCGGAAGGCGCGCTGCTGCTCTTTTTGTTCAGCCTGGGACATTCGCTGGAGCACTACGCGATGGGGCGGGCTCGGCGTGCCATTGAGGCACTCGCGAAGCTTGCACCGGAGACGGCTCTCGTCCGTCGTGATGGGTCCACCCGTGAAATCCCGGTAGGAGAGTTGGTGTTGGGCGACGTGGTGATCGTCAAACCCAACGAGCGATTGCCGGCGGACGGGGCCGTGGTCAAGGGGACCTCCAGTGTGAACCAGGCACCGGTCACCGGCGAGAGCGTTCCGGTGGACAAGCAACCAGTCAAGGATTCGCAGGCGGCCTTGAGCGCCTTCGACAAGTTGCCACCCGAGCACCGGGTGTTCGCCGGAACCATCAACGGAAGCGGTGCCATGGAGGTGGTAGTGGCTCGCAAGGCCAGCCAGTCGACGATGGCGCGTGTGGTTCAGATGGTGGCCGAAGCGCAGGCCGAGCGCTCACCGACTCAGCAGTTGACCGAGCGGTTCGAGCGCATCTTCGTCCCCGTTGTTCTCGGCATCGTCGCGGTGCTGCTGCTCGCCTTCCTGGTCGTCGACGAGACATTCTCCCAAAGCTTCTATCGCGCGATGGCCGTCCTCGTGGCAGCCAGCCCATGCGCCCTGGCGATCTCGGTGCCCAGCGCCGTGCTGAGCGGCATTGCGCGTGCTGCGCGAGGAGGCGTGCTGGTTAAGGGCGGTGCCGCATTGGAAAACCTGGGCACACTGACTGCAATCGCATTCGACAAGACGGGGACGCTCACCGAGGGGAAACCCAAGTTGACTGACGCCGTGCCCGCGCAAGATGCCACGGAAGAGGAGCTCCTTCGCGTGGGGCTCGCGGTGGAAGAACACAGTGACCATCCGCTGGCCTCTGCCATCGTGCAGGGGGCGCGCGACCGGCTCCCCGCGGGGTTCTCCGCCCTGACGGCAACCGACGTGAGCAGCGTCACGGGGCGCGGGGTGAGCGCACGTGTCGATTCGGACGAAGTCCACATCGGCAAGCCAGTCCTGTTCTCCGAGCTGGCGGGCGCGAGGATGCCCGCAGATGTGGAAGAGGCGAACAAGCGGCTCGTCGCGTCGGGTCGGACCACGATGATCGTGCGTCGTGGCGACAGATTCCTTGGGGTGCTCGCCGTGATGGACACCCCCCGACCCGTTGCGACCCAGGTGGTCGGCAAGTTGCGGGCGCTCGGGATCGAGCGCCTGATCATGATCTCCGGGGACAACCAGCAGGTCGCGAACGCGGTCGCAAAGACGGTCGGCCTGACGGAAGCGCGCGGCGACCTGATGCCGGATGCCAAAGTCACCGCCATCAAGGAATTGCGCCAGGCGAACGGCAAGGTCGCGATGGTGGGAGATGGGGTCAACGACGCTCCGGCGATGGCCAACGCCACCGTGGGCATCGCGATGGGGGCCGCGGGGTCCGATGTCGCGCTTGAAACCGCCGACGTGGCGCTGATGGGCGACGACCTGGGGCAGCTGCCGTTTGCCGTCGGTCTCTCCAGGCGCGCGAGCCGAGTGATCAAGCAGAACCTGTGGGTCAGTCTGGGCGTCGTCGCGGTGCTGATTCCCGCCACGATCTTTGGCTTGAACATCGGGACTGCCGTTCTTTTTCACGAAGGCTCGACCCTCATCGTCGTTGCAAACGCGTTGCGGCTACTTGCCTTTCCCGCAGAAGCGGCGACACCGACTCCCGACGTGCGGCCGGAGGCCGTGGCGTGACGGTGCTGAGAAGACTCGGCGCCTTGACGGCATGTTCTGTCGTGGCCCTGCTGTCCGGCTGCGCCGCTGTGTACGAGGGACGCTACGACTTTCGTGACGGCTGGCGAAAGGGGGAGGTTGATGCAATCCTCTCTTGGGCCGATGTCCAGCGAGAGCGTTTGCCCCAGTGCAGGCGCCCGGCAGCCGCAGCAGACGATGTCTGGGTCGTTATTCGCTACATCCGCTCTGGTCATTTGACCAAGTTCGCTGCACCAGCGCCCAATGGTTCATTCCGTGTCGCAGAGGCCGTCTACGTCAATCCCGGTCGAGACTGTGCAGAAGCTCTTGGCCGCACCACCTCACCGTCCGGGTGAGGATTGCGCGGTCAGGACCATGCGCGGCGGCCCGCGTCGTCACATCGAGGAGACCCTCATGGAGAAACTGCTTCAACAGAGCGCCGACGAAGTCAGCCGACTCGTCGAGCAATTGCGGACGGATCGCGAGATCCTCCGGCAGATGCAAGCCCTGGGCGCATCGTGTGTGAGGGCGTTGCGCGGTGGCGGGAGAGTTCTGTTCGCAGGCAACGGAGGGAGCGCCGCGGACGCCCAGCATTGGGCCGCCGAGTTGGTGGGGCGCTTCAGCTTCAACCGGCCGGCGCTCGCCGGCATCGCCCTCACCACGGACACGTCGGCCATTACCGCCATTGGCAACGACTTTGGCTACGAACAGATTTTCCTTCGCCAACTCGAGGCTTTGGGGCGGCCCGGCGATGTGTTCGTCGGCATATCGACCTCGGGCAACAGCAAGAACGTCTTGCTGGCCGCCGAGTTCGCGCGCTCCAACGGACTTACCACCGCTGGCTTCACGGGGCTGGGAGGGGGCGCGCTAGCTGGACTGTGCGATCACCTCCTGTCCATGCCGTCGACTCACACGCCGACGATCCAGCAAGGACATGCCCTCTTAGGGCATGTGCTTTGCGACCACATCGAGAGTGAGATGTTCGGGGATCGGCGTCCATCAAAGGATAGCACGCCGAAATGAGGTGCACGCGCGCTGCGCGCAACTCCCATTTTCATGACTCAGGAACGGCCGCGCTCCGATTCATTCGGGTGGACGTAGACCGTCGCCAGCTTGCCCCCGAAATCGGCGGGGGCGATCTTGGCCAGTTCCACCGCGCGGTGGCTCGCGACGTCGAACTTCCAAGAGAACTTCTTGTCGCCGTTGATGAACGTGACGGTCTCGCCACAACGGACGGTCAGCTTGCCCGCCTGGCCGACGTCGACCAACTTGGCACTCACCGCCTCGCGGGCCGGCTGGCCGTAGATGGACTTGCCGTTGAGATAGGTTTCGCTGGCCGCGAAGGCTGTGCCGGAAGCGAGGAGGGCGGCGCAGGCAGCGAGGTTGAGAACGTGCTTCGAATTCATCTTTATCTCCAGTCAGTAGGTGTGGAACGGAGCGCGTTGCCGCTGCTCTTGTGACGCAACGTTTGCGCCACAGATGAACTTTAAGAAGGTGGCCCCAACAGCTGCCCACCATGCAGATGACAAAACTGAAATGTGGGGTCGACGAGACCCTGAACCCGAGGAGACCCCATGCGAGTGCTGCTCATCGATGACGAGGCAAAGATCGGACAGTACGTCTCCAAGGGACTGTCCGAGAGCGGGTTCGTCGTCGACGTCGCGCACACGGGCATCGACGGGCTTCATCTCGCGCTGGAGGCGGACTACGACGTGGTGCTGCTCGACGTGATGCTGCCCGGCTTGGACGGCTTCGCCGTCCTCTCCGCGCTGCGCAAGGTGAAGTCGGTGCCCGTTCTGATGTTGACGGCGCGTGACCAGGTCCAGGACCGCGTTCGAGGTCTGGAGAGCGGGGCTGATGACTACCTCATCAAGCCCTTCGCATTCTCTGAGCTTCTCGCCCGGGTGCATGCGTTGCTGCGAAGAGGACCGTCCGTCCGGGACACGCAGGCGTCGATGACCCTGCGACTCGAGGATCTGGAACTCGATCTGGCCCGTCGCAAAGCTCAGCGGAGCGGTCGTCGCATCGATCTGACGGCCAAGGAGTTCAACCTGCTCTCTCTGCTGCTGCGCCGGCAGGGAGAAGTGCTCTCCCGCACCTTGCTGACGGAGCAGGTCTGGGACATGAACTTCGACGGCGGCACCAACGTCGTCGAAGTGGCAGTGAGACGACTTCGCAGCAAGATCGACGATCCATTCGAACGCAAGCTGCTGCACACCGTACGCGGCATGGGCTACGTGCTTGAGGCGAGGACAGAGGAATGAGCTTCGCCCAGCCAAAGTCGCTGGGACATCGTTTGTCCTGGTGGTTCGCGGCGCAGACATTGGCCGGTCTCGGCGCGGTGTGCCTGGGGGTCTATCTCGCGACCAGCCTCAGCTTGGCGTCGCGCCAGAGAGACGACCTTGCCCAGAAGGAACAGGTGATTCGACACCTCGTTGCAGAGGCATCGAAAAGCGGTACCACCGACGCACTGCGCCACAAGATGGATGACTTCTTCCAAGGGCGACCGGACCTTCGTGTGGTTTTGAAGGCCATGCCGGCGGGAACGATCTATGAGAGTTCGGCGACTCCGCTCGTCGCCCCTGATCAGGTTCAGACATCTTTCGAGATGCCATGGCCGCACAGTCCGGAAGGATTGGCTCGCATCGACATGGAGGTCGACACCACGGCCGATGGCGTGGTGCTCAACCGGTTGGCATGGACGCTGTTGGCGTCCGCGTTGATCGGCTCGGTGCTGGTGTCCGCAGGAGGTTTCATCCTGGTTCGTTCTGCACTCACCCCGGTCAGCCACCTGTCGGGCCAGATCCAGCAGCGCGTTGCGCAGAGCCTGGTGCAGCCTCTCGACGGCTCGGCACAAGTTCAGGAACTCCAGCCTCTTGTGCAGCAGTTCAACGCACTGTTGGAACGCGTGAGCGCCGCTCACAGGCAGCTTGAATCCTTCAATGCCGACGTGGCCCACGAACTGCGGACCCCCCTGACCAACCTGATCGGTGAATGCGAAATGGCGCTCCGACGTCCTCGCGATGTGGCAGCGCTGCAGGAGGTGATTGGCTCGAACCTGGAGGAGATCCAGCGCCTGTCGAGCATCGTCAATGACATGCTGTTCATGTCGAGGGCCCACAATGGCGCTGAAGCGCGTCGGCAGTTCGTCAAGAACGTGGCGGAGGTCGCCCGAGATGTGGTCGAATTCCACGACGCGGCTCTCCAGGATGCCCAGGTGAGGGCCAGCGTAGTGGGAGATGCCGCGGGATCGATCGACGCAGCGCTGCTCAAACGCGCGCTCTCAAACCTCTTGTCGAACGCGACCCGCTTCGCCGAGCGCGGGTCGACGATTGAGGTCCGCATCTCAGAGCCGAAAAAGGGGGTGATCCGCTGCGTGGTGGCCAACCGTGGCCCGGACATTGCGACCGACCAGCTGCCCCGGATTTTCGATCGCTTCTACCGCGCGGACGCTGCGCGAGAGGGCAGTGGCGAGAACCATGGACTTGGACTGGCGATCGTCGAGGCCATTGCGATGATGCACGGCGGGTCGCCGATCGCCGCGTCGAAGAACGGGACGACTGAAATCGGTATTGATCTGGCATCGACACTACGCCAGGCCCCGGAGTTGAGTAATCTGTGAGCGACCCACACAACTCAGTATTCGTGCTGCTGGCCTGGGCCGGCGCCATCGGGGTGACCGTGGCGGTGTGTTATGGCCTGCACCTGAACCACAAGGACCGACAACGACGCATCTCCCGTCGTGAGGCGCGGCAGAGGGAACGCGCTGCGGCCCGAGGCAAAGGTAAGCGACGCGTCTGAGCTTTGGTTGAATCAGTGACGAGACAGGCTGTCGGACCTATTCAAGCATCCACAACTTTGCTAGTTCAATCCCCCCGGCAATTGCGGTTCTAGGCTGAAGTGATATGAAAGACCACAACGGGTCAATGCTGTCGCTTATCAGGCTCAGCGAAAGATCGGCGACTCGAATGACCCGTGGTACGTCCATGACCACATCCGGGGCAGCGGAGCTGAGCCAAGCGGCCCACTAGGGCCGTTTGTCGTTAGCTCAAGGCTTGCAGAGCGAGCCATTAACTTAACGCCTTCACTCACTGAAAACGAATCGTTAAAGTCACACATTTGCCTCATGCCGCATCCACGCGATGGAGGTGAGGAGGATTGAACCCGGCAAGTTCGTGGCGCCATGGGCAAGCAGTCCTGATGTGGTGTCGCTCGCCACGTGTGCATGCGTCAGATGTCAGATGGCGCTTGTACAACGGGTTCCATCGTGATCGGTTCAACCCGTGGGTAGTGCCAACGCCAGTAGAGGTAGGACCGATCTGTGCCAAGGACCTTGCGCAGTTCCGCAGTCCTTCTCGTACAGATGGTCCAAGGACTCGACGCTGGTAGGTGGCGCAACTCCCAGTCGAGCGCTCGTGCATCGGCGTCTACGCATGACTCTGGAAAGCGCAGTCGCCGTTCTGCATCGGCGATATCGATGAATACGCATTGGTCCAACACTCGAGCCCAGTCTGTCAGTAGCTTTCGACCGCGAAACAGGTCTGAGGCCATCCAGAAGGCATGACTGAGGTGTACTGCCAGATCGCCCGCCTGCTGGAGGCTCCCAAACCGGAAGGCCTGGCGAGTTGCTATGCACAGCAGGGCAATCGCGTCGAGGCCGGGTTCCTTGTGGATCGCGTTGAGAGATGACGAACGGAAGTTCGGCACCCAGTGCTTGTTCCTCGAGGGCAACTCGCTTCGTGCGGCAATCGACTGAAGCTCCGGGGCCATGCTGTGGATCCAGTCGTACACGGCCGACGGCCGAGGCGCGGTGGTCGAAATCACTTGCCACACAGGGTGCAAGAACTCCTCAGCTGACCCAATGGGCCGGTGGCGGCGATGAAGCGCCTGCTCGATAGCTCGAACGGTGAAGTCGGTGGGTAGTCGATTTCCCTGAGCGTACTTGTAGTACCGCTTCGGGTTGAACGTTTCGGTCGACGAGGGGGTGAGCGAAACCATCACCTTGGCGAGCGCGTGCGCCGAAGGAACGTCGTGACGAGCCATGCAGCCTCGAAACCAGTACATCACCCGCAGACGACGAATCAGAGCAAGCCGGTTCTCGCCATCGACTTTGGACGCGAAACGCGTTGTAGGCGGTGGTGTGTCGACCACGTTCGGCCCCTCGGACAAGGAGTTACAGCGGGAACTTCAATTCGTCTCGACGACGCGAAACTCGGTCAACTCGACCACGTTTACAGCGCTAGGGTAGCTGCCTACGATCAGCGCACCAAGTCAACGGAGTGCAACGTGGCAGCACCTGAGCCGACCGGAACGCTGGAAGCCCAACTGGAGCAACAGTTGGTCGAGCGGCATGGAGTGCTCATGCCGCCGGCACCACTCCTGCAGTCGCTTGGCTACGCCAGCACTGCCGCGTTCTCGCAAGCGGTCGCGCGAGACACCGTACCTGTGCCAGTTTTCAAGATTGCTCACCGCCGCGGGTACTTCGCGTTGACCCGAGACGTGGCTCTGTGGCTGGCGCGCTTGCGCCAGGCGGCCACGGTGCCCGGTGGCGGCCGAGATCCTGACGCCGCGGCTGGTCACGAGCCGCGCTGCCATCAGGTGGCTCGCGCTCCCTAGCCTGCCCGGCCTCGCATGCACGAAACCGCAGAACCTTCGCGAAGGAACGCCATGGACCAATGAAAAACGTAACGCAGAAATGACAACGCCGAACATCCTTTCGGATGCCCGGCGTGGCCACCGCTGAAGAAACTCCAACGGCCTAAGCAACCTCAGTTTCTTCCAGCGTCCCCCGCCTGTCAAGCCAGTGGCGCCCGAAATTCTTCCGGGTGCGGGATGGCTTCGCCTGGAGAAACCATGAACGACACCCCGCCGCCGGCAGCGCCGGCCCGGAGGGTGGTGACGCGCGCGCCGCACAAGACGGTGCGCGTCCTCAACCTCGGCGGGTGCCTCAGCGCACCCGTGGAATGCGAATCCTCGTTTGAACGCGACTTTGTCTACCGGGCAGCGCTGTGCCCGACGGTCGTGCATATCGCCCATCAGCCGTTCGCCCTGCGCGCGAGGGGCGGACGGTCGTATACCCCGGACTTCCTTGTCCGCCACTCCGACGGAACCGAAGTGGTCGTGGAGGTCAAGCCCGCCAGCAGGGTGGCGGGCTACCGAACCGTCTTCAACGACGCGACCGAACAGTTGGTCGAGCGCGGTGTGGGCTTCCTGGTCCTGACAGAAGAGCAGATTCGCCGCAACAAGGCTCATCGGCGAGCCGCTCTGGTCCTGAGGTATCGAAAGTTCACCCCAGCTGCCCAGAGCTGTGAGGCGGTGCTGAACCGGCTACGGGCTGCGGATGCCGCAGTGTCCATGGCAGACCTCGTCAAAGGCACCCAGCAGGCGCGAGAGGTTGTGTTCCACATGGTGGCCACCAAAGCCGTCTACCTCTCGTCGGAACTCTCTCTGGATGACGACGCGATCGTCTCCCTCAATCAGGAATCGGGACAACGAAATGAGATTTGCACTCAAAGTTGGTTTGACGCTCAAAGATGGGGAACGGGTACTGGAGCTGACTCGAGTCCTGAATGACCGCGAGGTGCAATTCGAAGACGTGCTGACGCGCCGCGCGAGGCAGATATCGATTTCCGATCTGGTCAAACGCGTCTACACCGGGAAGTACAAGATCGCCGGCGGCAGCCTGGATGCGGTCGGCGGAGTTGGTCGGCCCGAAGAACCCCTGGATCTGACCTCGCTACCGAACGGGGCTGATGAGGACATCGAATACAAGATGCGATACATCAAGGCCGTTCGTGCTGCGCACCTACGGCGGGGGCAACGGGCTCACATCGAAGTACTTCTCTCCAAGATGCACCCAGATGGTGGGCCGCGACCGACTGCCTCGACGGTCATGATGTGGATTCGAGACTACGAAGCCGCAGGAAACAACGTGGTGGCTCTTCTGTCCGCCTCGGTCTTCCGGAAGCGCCGCAGACGATTGAGTGACCGCATGGAGGCGTTGATCGCGGAGGTTCTCCGCCGGGAGTACTTCACTCGTGCCCGTCATCCAATGCGACACGCTGTCGACTGCGTGCGGCGCGAGATCAGTCTGCGGATCAGCGATGGAACGCTGGATGCATCGGAGGCAGCGGTGAGCCAGGCGACCCTCTACCGCCGGAGCAAGGAGGTTGATGCTTACCAGCGCATCGCGTCTCGCGAAGGCACGAGCCGCGCGCGAATGGAGCTCCGGTCCCCTTTGCATGGCGATCCCGCCACCTATCCGCTGCAGCGCGTTGAGATCGATCACACGCCGCTGAACTGGGTCGTGATCTGCGATCGAACAGGACTTCCACTCGGACGGCCGTTGCTGACCTCCGCGATCGACGGCGCCACCGCCTACCCGCATGGCTTCTACCTGTCCTTCTACGGCGCCGGCGTTACCAGCGTGTGCGGCGTGATGCGTTCGGCCATCGCGCACAAGGACGACGTCTGCTCGGGGGTGAAGCTGGAGCATCGGTGGCTCGCGTACGGACTGCCCGACGAAGTGGTCCTCGACAACGGCATGGAGTTCCACTCGAAGGCTTTCAAGGCCATGTGCTGGGAACTCCGCACGGACATGACGTTCTGCCGCGTGCGAACGCCGTGGCTCAAGCCGCACGTCGAACGATTCTTCGCCAACCTCGACTGGCTCACGCTCACGAACGGCCGTGTTCGAAAGAGCACTCCCAACGGGGAGGCGTCTGATCCATACGGAACCGCAGCGATTACGTTCAGCGATCTGCTGACCGGCTTGATCATGTTCTTCGTAGACGTCTACCCGTTCCATGTGAACAACCGAAAGCTCGCTCGCCCTTACGACCTATTCATGGACGGAATGACGAGATGCCCTCCTGCGGAGTTCCCTGGAAGCGACCAGGCACTGCGGCTCATCTCAAGCTTGTCGAAAGAGTTGCGAGTCTCCCAAGGAGGGGTTGAGCTGTTGGGGCTTCCGTACGGCGGTCCCGATCTGCTGGCCTTGCGCAAGAAGCATGGGAAGTCGCTCAGGGCCCTCTGCAAGTGGGATCCGGACGACATGAGCGCGATCTTCGTTCAAGACCCTGCGGATCCGGTGCAGTGGGTGCGAGCGACCTGCATGTGGCCCGAGTACGCGGAGAACCTGTCTTGGAACCAGCACAAAGTCATCCGAAACTTTCTGCGCAACGAACTGAAGGCGAAGAATTGCGAGGAGACGTTGTGGAAGGCGCGCATGCGCCTACATGACCACTGGCAAAAGTCAACCGGAAAGCGAAAACGCGCGGACGCCGCACTCGCTGCTCGCTTTGTTGGGCTCACATCCAGCAGGATTGCCCCGCCGCCTACGCGAACACCGCTGGCCAAGGCGGATCCTCCACTCAGCAAGATCCACGTTCCTACGCTGGCGAGCCAGCTCATCGTCCCGCAGTTTGATTCCTTCGAAATGGAGGGGCTGTGATGCAAGACCTCGACGATGTTTTTGATCCGCCTGACGAAGAAGAGATGGAAACGGTCGCGAGGCGGCAGTTCACGTACACGCCGCGAGCGCTTCAAGGTGCGGCACGAGTGCAGAGAATCTTCGTGGCTCATCCTGCTTTCAAGTCTGCATTGGAGGGATGCGATCGAATCTTTCAGCTGAGTCGCGAACTCAACGTTCAACAGGGCGCTGTCCTCGCAGGCACGACAGGTGTTGGGAAAACCGCACTGATTCGCTTCTTCAGGTCGACCCTACCGAACTCGACGCTGTTTGAGCCGGGCCTGGGTGTGCTGGCGCTGCGCGCACCCCGACGGCCGAACGTCGGTCAGATCATTGGCGGTCTGCTGCGGCAACTCAAATACCCGTTTCCAGTCACCTCGAGCACGCTCTCCGTACGTCGCGATGCGTTGATCGAGGCGCTGCGGCACAAAGGAACGCGGCTGATCTTCATCGACGAAGCTGACAATCTGCGGGAACAGGTTCAGCTGCGAACCCGGGTCTACGACGACGGAACATCAGCGACGGACGTGCTGAGGGAGCTGATGGATGAGGTCCCTCTTGGCCTGTGCTTGTGTGGAAGCAACGCCCTTCTGGACTTGCGCACGATCGACGTGAGCTTGGGTGGGCGAGTCAGTGCGAAGTTCGAGTTGCGAGAGTTCGAGGACGATGGCAACTGGCGAGGCTTCCTTCATGGGTTCAGGCAGAAGAGCACGGAGATCGATTTGTCGATCATCGATTCGGACCCGGAGGCTGGGCGGTTGCACCGAGCCTGCGGTGGAAATCCTCGCACCTTCAAGCGTTTCATCACAGAGGCAGTGCTGATCGCGGTCGACGCCGGCTCAGCGGTGGTGACGCCCGCCCACCTTGTCCTTGCATCTGAGCGGACGAATGGGTCGGTCAAAGCGGCAGGGGGGCCATATGCAAGCTGAACTGCATCCGTTGCCCGTACGTGTCGATCCGCTTGATGGAGAGTCAGGGCGTTCCTATCTCTTTCGCGTGGCCAGGCAGAACGGGCTGACTCTGCGGCGCATGCTGGAGTGGTCCGCTGTCACTTCAATGGAGGCAGTCTCTCAGGCGGATGTGGCTCTCCTTAGCTACCTTGCGCAGTGTCCACGTCATTGGCTCATGCCTCGACTTCCCAGCATCCGGGACCGGAACGGTGTTCGACTTGTTCGATTGCTCGGCGTCACATGGTCAAGTCGGGCGGCGCTCAGTTGTTCACGACCTCAGATTTGTCCGCAATGCCTTCGTGAGTACGGCGCGTGCCGCGAGACGTGGGAAGTGACGGGCATGTTTGGTTGCCCCAAGCATGAATGCCCGTTGATCGACCGCTGCGCTCGATGTGGGGTCCGCCTCAACTGGGACCGCCCGGCGTTGGATGTGTGCCGCTGCGGCGCGTTCTTGTCCCCATGCGACCTTCGACTTTCCAAGTCGCAGCTGCTTTGGCTGAGGGCGTTGGACGATGCGTTGGAAGGCAGGTTCGTTCACCAGCTCGCTGATGGACTTCCGCCCTGGCTGCGCGCGTTGTCACCCGACGGGCTTTTCTGGTGTGTCCACGCGTTTGGCATCCGACGCGGATCGCTTGGGAAGGTTCAGCTGCCAAGCTCCAGCCGCGCAGTGGATCGCTCAGAGCTGATGGAGATTCTCGGTCGGGGTGTAGACCGTGTGCGGCAAGTCGTTGAGTTCAAGTCGCCGCTGCCCAAGGAGTTTGCGAGGCTCATCCACGACGAGGGTCTGGAGAGGCTCGAGGTGCGTGGCGGCACTGAAGCTGACTGCCTGGTGGCCGGTAGCTTGCGAGATTGGCTGCGGGACGTGCCGCGGGTGGGAACCAGTCGGAGTGGGCGTCGGCCGACCAGGCAGATGGACTTGTTTCGAGGCGGCCATGACGCATGAGCGAACCATCTTTTCGCTCCCTGAAGTTCTCCCCTTCGAGTCACCTTCGTCGTGGTTCACTCGCTCTGCGCTTGGGCAAGGAATCTCGCTCAGGCAGCTTCTGGGAGCTGTTGGGCTGGAGGGCTGCCGAGATCTGGATTGGGCGCTCGTCGATGAGGCAACGTTTGGGCGGGTGGCAAGCCTTTGCGGCCTAGGCGGGGACACCTTCTACGTCGCCCGCCGCGTCATGGGCCGGTTGGAGTTCTTGGGACGCACAAGACCAAGGCTGCTGCTGTCTGCTCCGAATGGGACACCGCGCTATCGGATCTGTCCGGTCTGCATGAGGAAGGACAGGACGCCTCACGCGTACATCCACTGGAGGTTTTCATGCTGGCGGTATTGCCCTGATCACATGTGCTTGATGGTGGATTGCTGTTGGGTGTGCAACGCACCGATTCAACTGCCCGCTACGATGTTTCGGGCAGAAGGCCGTGCCCGTGCATACCTGAGTCAGTGCCTTTCTTGCGGGAAGTCACATGCTCGGGGCCCTGTTCTTCACCTGGGTGACGAACTTCAAGGGATCAGCATCATTCAGCGCATGCTGCTGAAAAACGGGCGGGCGGTGCTGGCGTCGCTGTACGCCGGGTATGTGCAGGTGACCGATGCGAAGGTGGCGCCTCTGAGCCGCATTTCCAAGTTGGAACGAATGGGCCTATTGGGCACCGATCGCATGGTGCTCAATGATGAGCTCCGGGTCTCGATCGAACAGCGAGAGCTGATGCATGGTGTGTCTGGCGCAGCCGACGCACAGACTCCCTCCTGTCCAGTCTCCTCGAGCGGAGCGGCACCCTAAACGCGCTATGTTGGAAGGGGTTCATCATGAAGAAGGCGAAGATTTCCATCCGACTTTCGGGCGGGGCGGTTCGAATAGCTCTTCGGGTTCCGGTCGCGTCGCTTCGCATGATCGAACGCGCTGCTTGGCTGAACGGCTCGAGTACGCATGCATTCATTCTGAACTCATGTGTGATCGCCGCTGAGCAAACGGTCATGGATCAGGTGGTGTTCGAGGTCACCGGAAAGCAGGCCAGGTTGCTGGAGGCGATGCTGTCGAAACGGATGCTGGCTGGCGAGCCGACGCTCAAGCTGTTGGCGAAGAGATCGCCTTGGGATGCGTGATCCGAGGCTGCGTTGGCGATCCCCCGATTGCCGTCCGGGGGGGCATCCCGCGTTATCGTCTAGCGGGAGTCAGATGAGCGGATTGGTTCTATCGGTGGAGGTGCAATGACACGCGTCAGGGTTGCTCCGGAGAAACTCGTGATGGTCTCGAAAGCGGTCCAAGACCGCATGGCGGATGTAGTCGCGCAAAGTCCATTTACCAAGGAGACGGTTGACGAGCTCAACGTCCTTGAACCGAACGGTGTTACCTCGATGATCGGCCCGAAATCGAAGAGTCGACGCCGGGAGAAGTGACAGCTCGCTCGCACGAAACCTCCGGACTCAAGACAATCTCTCTTATGGCCCGCTACAGATTCTCGCCAGCATCGCCTAGTGCCATGCCGCTCGCAACGGCAAGGAAGACTGCAACAGGGAAAGGCGCAACCGTGCTACGTGTGATCGCGGGCTCCATGCTCATCGAGGCCGCACCGGGAAAGATTGCCGCGGTCGCAACGGCCCTACAGGGCTGGCAGTACTCGCCTGAACGCAAGACAACGAAAGTACCCGAGCAACGGGCGCTTGAACGGGCCAAACTGGCGATCAAGGCGAATTGACCGCGAACCCAGCCTTGTCGGCCTGGGGATGCCTGGTCCCCTAGGCGGAAAGGTGAAGTCCCTCAAGGGGTGGACAGACATCTGATCGGCTAGCGCCTAGCGAATGGCGTCCGAGGGCGGGTCGCATGGCGTTCAGCAGGGAACCGCTTACGTCCGCGGAGCGCTGAGGTACATTCGTCGAGCGATGGTGATCATGTGAAGCGCGTTAGACTCCGTCCTGGAAAGGTCGTCTTTGTCAGCGACGAGGCGATAGCGCGCGCCCGGGAGGGCCTAAAAGCATTCGGGGTCACGCCGGAGGCGTTCGCAAAGTTGGCCGAGTTCAAGGGCGACATTACGATTGGCCCCCGCCATCCGCGGTCGGCGAAACGCTCCCGGATTGTCAAGCGAGCGAAGAGCGAGCGGTAGAGGTTCGTTCCTGCTGGTAGACCCGGCAGGCGAAGCACGGCAAGCGCCGAGGCTGGGGTGTAAGAACTTGGCCAGCTTGCGGATGCCGATGCCAAGTGGCGGGCACTCTCTGCAGAGATAAGACAGAACCTTTGCCGCCAGTCGTTAGTCGCGATGTGTACGTCTCGGGAAGATCCACTTGTCGGTGGGTCTGGTCTCAAGGCGAGCGCGGTATCGAGCAGGGGAGAACCGCACCGAGAGGAGCGCGTCGGCGTCGCCGCGACGATTGGCTGCACTCTCCACTGTGTCCTACTTGATTCGGTCAAGTTTGATCTCGGACGCTGAGATGTCGACCGCAGCGGAGTCAGTGGTTGGACTCTCCGGCGATTGTGTTGACGAACCCAAGGGCTGGATCGCATTGCGACGAGCCCGGAACTGCGCCGCCTCGATTTCTCTACCACGTAGCTGCCGAATTAGCCCTTCTCGGTCAGGAGCACTTCGATTCGCTGCGGCGATGCGCGCTTCTCTCATCAGTCGGTGACGGACGTTCGGCAAACGCACCGAGTCACCCACCACGACAGTTCCTGTGATGGATTTAGCCGCGTTGGCTGCGTACGTTTTCGACTTGCTTGCCTTCGATTTAAGCCCGTGCTTCGCGATGATGCCTCGCATCTCTGCGAGGACTGTTTTTGTAGCTCCCGACCCTGAGAGGACGATGTCGTCCACATACACCGTCAATGTGCAGTCGGTCCGCGAGGCGAGTTGCTCGACTTCATCAAACATCGCTTTGGCCGCGAAAAATGCGACACGTCCGCTCAGAGGGCTACCCGTTGGGAGATGAACCTGCTGGAAGCAGCAAATGTCGGCGAGTCGCGCGGCAACGTCTGCTGCACACTGGAGGTCGTCTCGGAACATCCGGAACACCATGTCTCGCGTGACGCTTGGATAAAACTTGTTGATGTCGGTACGCACTGCAGGGTGGATCCCAGCGTGCTCTCTCCCGTTGTCCACATAGGAGCGTCCTCGCTGCGAGTACACGTAGTCTGGGAGCTCGATGCGGGCAAACAGCCTTGCCAACTTGGAGTGCACGGAGTTCATCCAACCAATAGGCGCTTGAATGAGTCGTCCGGCCTCGTTGGTCCACTCGCGATACGCGTTGGACGAAAGGAGCGTAGGAACGTGGTCCCAGTCGACTCCCGTAGCCACGCGGAATTTCTCCTTCCCGCGCAGTTTAAAGAGCGGAGATTGGTCGAGCGGATATCGTTTAGGCGGCACGACTGATCGCGTCGCGTTCTTCCAGCCATTCAAGCATGCGTAAGACTTTTTCCGCCGCGGTGATGCGGAGCTTCTCGCCCACTTTGTACGAGCCGCCTGCATCAATCCGTTCGGAAAACAACAGGATCGACGACAGCGGCATCTTGAATGTCTCTGCGTACTTGCCCAGCAGCTCCAGCCCTGGCGTTTTGTCGCCTTTCTCGAGCTCGCTCAAATAGGAGTTTGAAATTTGCAGGCGCTTCGCCAAGTCCACCTGACTCATCTGGTGGTAGGTCCGAAGCAGTTTTAAGGCACGGTTCAACATCAACGAGCCTCCAATTTGAAAAGGGAGAGGTGACGAGTTACCGCAATAGATAGTCGATGAGCTTCGCGATCCGCTCGATCACCTTCATCACGAGGATGGCGATGTCGAACGTTTCGCGACGCATCCACCAGGACTTCTTGGATTGGCGCGTCGTCGCTTGCCGCTTTTGAGGCTTAAGAACTTTCATAGTTCTCCTTGGTTGCACCAACCAACAAACGCAAAATGCGTTTGCCGTGGCTGTCGCCCGCAACCAAGCAGAGCAAAGCGGCTAGTTTTCCCTCTCCTCCCCAGTGGCCTGCCTGGGGTCGCCCAGGCAGGCCCACAGCGCTGATCCGGCGTATCGGCGTTCCGGCCTACCACGCGCGACGCAACGGTGTGAGTGTTAGAACCTTGCGGTTCCACAGTACGCACGAGGCGTACCGATCAATCGACAGTTGTCTCTGTCAGCCTCAAGTGCAGTGTAGGCGAAGTTGCAGCTGGCCAGCAAGAAAAATTCGCTGACAGCGAAATGTTTGCGCTGGATTGGTGGTCTCGATGCCTCAGATCGAGGTGGTGCCAGAGTGGCAGTCGAACGCGAGCTTGCTGACCGGGTTGGACCTAGTTTCGGTTGTGGATTTGTGCGAATACCCTGACGCACGGCGTCACGGCACGATTTGCTGTGACGGATCGGTGGGACAAAAAAATGAAGGGGAGAGTATGTCCGCAGCAGTCGCCGAATCACCCGTTGGCTCGACCGAAGAGTCGCCGACTGTAGACGCTACTCGCGAGGCTGCGGGCAGTCTCACCCCGGAGCTGGTGATCGCGTTATGTGGGCCGATTGGCTCGCCGCTTCACGAAGCGGCCAGGCAGATCGAAAACACTCTGCGAGAGTTTTCGTATCAAACCGAGACGGTACGACTTAGTTCACTGATTAGGCTCAACGCCGAGAAGGTGAATGTGCCGCTCAACCCGGGCAGTGAGTTTGAGCAGATCAAGTCGTTGATCGCGATAGGCGACGCTCTGCGTGAGCGGTACGGCAACGATGTACTCGCGAAGCTCGCGATAGCGAAGATTGGCGCCGACCGACGTCATCGCTACGGTGCGTTTGAAGATGTGGCTGCTGAGGCCGGCAAGGTTGAGGGGCAGGCCATCCGTGACCAACGCATTTGTCACGTCATTGACTCGGTCAAGAACACCGCTGAGTTGGCCCTGCTGCGCTTGATCTACGGCGACGCGTTGTTTGCCATTGGCGTGTTTTCTCCGTTGGAGTTACGGACAGTCAACCTTGAGCGACCCGGCCGACTCACGCGCGACGAAGTAGAGCGACTAGTCGACATGGATTCGGGAGAGGAGTTTTCACACGGCCAATCCGTCAGAGACACGTTTCCGCGGTGCGACTTCTTTCTCCGGGTCGATCACGCAGTGGTTGGGCCATCCGAAGCGAAGGCAATAGCTCAGCTGAACGAGCGGATCAGGCGCTTCTTCGATCTTGTTTTCAGGACGGCAGTCCTGACACCAACGTCCGAAGAGACTGCGATGTATGCCGCGACGTCGGCGGCGCGCAACTCAGCGTGCCTCTCCCGACAGGTTGGGGCTGCCGTGACAAGTTCCAGCGGTGAACTGTTGGCGGTTGGCTGGAACGATGTGCCGCAGAGCGGGGGGGGGCTCTACGGTATGAAGCCACTTCAGTTCCCGGGCGGCCAGTCGCAGCAGCTTGAAGATCACCGTTGCTTCGCGCAAGTTGGAAGGGGCTGCCACAACGACCGAGAGAAATCGACGATCGCCACCAAGGTCGTCGAAAGTCTCGTCTCGGCTCAAGTCATTGCCGCCGATGCGGCAGCGAGGGCAGTCGAAACGATCTTGGCTGACTCTCGCGTGAAGGACTTGATCGAGTTCTCCCGCGCAGTACATGCTGAGATGCATGCGATTCTGGGCGCCAGTCGGGTTGCAGGAGATCGCGTGATCGGAGGTAAGATTTTCGTGACCACCTACCCATGCCACTCCTGCGCGCGCCACCTTGTAGCGGCAGGAATTGCAGAGGTGCACTACATCGAGCCGTATCGAAAGAGCTTGGCGACCCGCCTTCACAACGACGCCCTTACCGAGTCGTATGAGTCCTCGGGGAAGGTTCAGGTGAGGCAGTATGACGGTATCGCGCCACGCCGATTCATCGAGATGTTTGACGGCGGCGTCAGGAAGCGGGGTGGAGTGTTAGCATTGAAGCATCGTTCCGATGCGTCTCCTCTGACGCAGGTGAGCCTGAAGGCGATTCCCCGACTTGAAGAGGTCGTGGTCGCTGAGGTCCAGACCAACGCTCTTCTTCTCCCGAGCCTCGTTCCTAGTGAGGATCAAAATGGCCAAGCCCCCAAATAAGGCCCCGACGCAGCTTGAGTTGCGGTTGCTGTCGGATTTGAAGGCTCGTAGCGGACCGGGTACGTCCGTCGGTTCGTTCGCCCAGGCGAAGGAGAGCGGCCACGATCAGGCACCGCCATTCAAGGGGCGAGCGTCGGAGACGGACATGGACGTCTATCGGGCGATTTCGGGTAACTACTTCGACAGCATCAACAAGCCTTGACCAGCTTGGTGCGCGGGCTGAGTTTTCAGGAAAAAAGGAGTCGGCGTTGCCGACTCCTTTTTCGTTTCTGGGTAGGGATTAGCAGGCCCTGATGCTCGAGCGGCCGTGAGCTTCCGATCTGCAAGGGTGCCGCGAGCGTCACGCATTTTTTGGTGCATCGTGTAGTGAGCCTGTCTCCTAGGAAGATGCCGACGACCGTTCCCGGGGGGGGGCAGCGCTCCAACGAGGCGTGGATTCGTCGAAATCGATCGCTGCAGCGAAAATTCAACGCTTACAGAGAATAAGTCCGGAAAATTCAACGCTTAGAGATAATCGAGTTCCACACTCAATGAAAACGCGCGCGGTAACCCCTTGTTTTCACTAGCCAGTGAGTTCAACGCTCAATGCGAACCGACAGCGGGGTTGGCGCTCTTTTCCTTATTGCTCATACGCACTCAAACCCGAAATGTCTCGCCCTTGGGCTAGTTTGTGCAGCAGCGGCGTCAGTTCTTCCATCAACGCCAGCTCCTTTCTGTGTGCGGGCCTTCCAGCCCAGGTCCAGCGGCGCCATCAACTCACTCAATGCTTCGCCATCAAAGATGCGGCGGCGCAGCACGCCATCGACGAAGGCTTGCAGTGCATCGGCACCCACGCCATGCCGCTGCGCAATGTCAGCCAGCACATGGTGCTTCTTGTCGGCCTTGAAGCGGTCAAAGCCTTTGCGAATGGCGTCCTCGTCCAAGGCCTGTCCCACGGGAAGGCCATCCTACCGTTGCTTGCGGATGGACCGCCCAGCTACACGAGGTTGCCCAAGAACAAGGGCGCGGAGGCCGGATGGATTGGCAGGGTACAGATTCATGCCGATCGAGTCCGTGCCTGCGCCCCACACGAGCGACTTACGATAGACGCTTGGGACCAATCGTAGTGAACACTGGTCCTCGCAAAAGTCACGCGGTACTTGGGCCTGGCCAGATCCCAACAGCGAACTCGAACAGCGCTTTGCCCCGGGCAGAGATGTCGATCTCATCCCAGGACTCCCGCTTCATCAAGGCGCGATTCAGGTGCAAGTTCGAATGCTCGAACAGCGCTTCGCGCTTCTCGCCGTAGCCGTGATTCTGGAGGGCGCGGTTGACGCCCAGATGGACGAGGGTCAGGTTTCCGATCCTAGGTATCGCGTCTTCCCGATCAAGAATGGCTTGAGTCGTAGGATCGACGTCCGCATTTGCGAAGCGCAAGGGCTGAGCGTTGAGGGCGTCGAAGGCCGATGCCGATGCGCCATCAGCCAGTGGCCAGTGGCCGTACCAGGACGTTGGCATGATGTGGTCGATGTCCAAGGAATCGAGATTCAGTAGCACCGACTCCTCGGTCTTCTCGCTGCGCATCGCCGTTTCCAGCCGATGGAAGATGGCTCGCAGCTTCGCTGCATCGAGCCGCCCAGGATAGGTAGCCCCCTCGATCCACTGGCGCTTGAACTCGTCATCCGTAGGCCAGCGCGAGGCTTCGCCGCTCAGCGACGCGAGCGCGGTGCGGAAGGCCACTGTTGTCAGGTCACCGTCGATTAACCGCTTCAGCTGTTGAGCAAAGACCTTGTTGTAGTTCTTGCGGGACAGTCCGCAGACCGCACGTCGAACTAGGTAGGACTCGATGCAGCCGTAGATCTCATGCTGTTCATCGGCCGACAACGAAGACGTCGCCACTCGAAGCGCCAGGGCATGAGTCGGCGACCCATCCCACACGGCGATGCGCCGCCCAAAAACGGCGATGGGCTCGGCCCCGGTCCCGGTCACCAGCGCTCGGTAGTGCTCGCCGAAGCGATTCAACATGCCAAGCTGTGCCCCAGCGGCAGATGGACCGGTTCCGCTGTCTACAAAGCGACGGTACCCGGCATAAAGGCGGCCGACGTCGATCTCCTCACCGGTCTGCGCTTGGACGGCCGTCTGGACGAACCACTCCAGGCGGGGGCGGCTCAGCCTCCCCCGCGTTTGCTTCTCTGACCAGATCGGAGCTTCAAACTGGCTCCATAGGTTGTTGTAGAGGTCGTCAGCATCGGTGCCGGCGCGCATGAAGATGAAGTTCCGGATAAGGTCAGTTGCGTGCAGTTCCGCGCCGTGGCCATTCAGCGTCTCGAAGATCACCTGCGCGTCATCGTCTTCGCCAAGCGAGATGCAGACAATGGATAGATCGGTCAGGATTGCTGCAGCCAGCGCGGTGGCGCGCGTCCCCGCATCGATCTCCGTCTCGTCCTTGACCCAGTCGAGCATCTGCTCATGGAAGAAAACAATCGCTTCAAGCGCAGGCGGATGGTCCGCCCCGATCTTCCGCAAGCTGCCGGTCTGTGTGAAGCTCGCCGGGAAGCGTTGGCGCAATTCGTCGAGGGACGTGGCGGTCATCGCTCGTTCGTACTGGGTACGGTCACGGAAAGTCGGCCATAGCTTGAACCGCTCAACGGCGACATCTTCCATTGTTTCGGGGTTCGAGTTGGTCAGGCAGGCCTCGATGAGCGGCAGCAGCTTGTCGTTCTTGGCGGCGCGCAGCGTATGAACCAGCGCGGTCATGACGTACTGCAGCGTGGTCAGACGCTGCTGGCCGTCGATGATGTGGTGTCGTTCCACCCCTAGGAGGCCGGTCTTCTTCTGCGGCTCCAGTACCACGGCGCCCATGAAGTGCGGGAATGTCTTGCCGCCTTGCAGCCTTGCCTCGGCCTTGTCGCGGATGTCATCCCAGAGTCGGCCCCACTGATCATCACGATTCCAGACGTACGGGCGCTGGTAGAACGGCACGCGGTATTGGCGCCGGTCTTGGTAAATCTGTTGAACGGTGAAAGTCCTCGAATCCATGTCCAGCCCTCCCTGGGCTCTATGTGTTGCTGACTACTTTTCGAACGAGTTCAAACAGCAATACCTCCCCGCCCCAACCCGAGCCGCCGTCACGGAATGAATGCCTCGAAAAAGCCGAGCAGGTCAGCATGGCCGGCCATCACGTCTGCATCATCATCTCGTAGTGCGGCAACTGATTTGCCGCAGCAAAAAGTCTCTTGAAGACGGAGACCTGCTTGTCGACGTCCGCGCCGTTCATCGCCATGTGCAAATCGTCGAACGCGTTATGCGAACCGGCATTCACCCAAGACAAAAGCGATCGACAGATGACTTGGTCGTCATGGGGCAATCGCCCCGTCAGCTCCAGAGGATCGATGCCTCCGAGAAGCTTGAAGTAGGTGTCCAGAATCCTGCGCATGGAATTCTGGATGGAAGGCTGATACGGCGCGCCGCGGCGAAGCTCCTCCCACAGAAGGTCATAGGCGCTGGAAATGGGGTTCTTGTCGCACCGCTCGATCGTTGACGCGTTGCTTGTCTTTCTGACGAGCCAGTACGACTCCTCCTTGAGCAGCGCGCCGCGCCTGGTTGAGTTGAACGATGCCTCTCGGTGGAAGTGCACGTTGTGGGTGAGCACGAAGACCTGCTTGATGCGGTCCGTCCCGCTGCGAGCTCTCTCAAGGAGGCGCTGCACCAACCCAGAGACGATGAACAGCACGTCGCTGTCCAGGCTCGATATGGGATCGTCGATCACCGCAATCCGGTCGACGAGCGTTCCGGTTTCACTCGTGCTGCCCTCTAGGAGGAAGTAAAAATACAAGAACGAGATGAACGTCCGTTCCCCTTCACTGAGAGTCTGACGAGCCGCTGCGCCGTCGGGTCGCCGCAACCGATAGAGGTTGCCGCTGGAGACGCGTTCAAGACTGAAACTTCGGAAGCCGTACGAGGTCAGCAATCCGTTGATGCGGTCCACCGTTGGTTGAACACCTACGACGGACTGTTCGAGCGACCGAATGTCTGTGTCAATTCGAGCGAGGTCGTTCGACTTGGTCTGGATCTGACTCGTGAGACTAGCGATCGCTTTGTCGAGTCCCGCAGCTTTTCCTTTGTACTCCTGCAACGGTGCGGACAGCACGTCGCCTGTAAGAAAGCGCCAGACCTGCTGGGCAAGATCTTCGCGCTCGCGCCCGATGTTCTGCACGAGATCGTTGTGCGCTTTTACTTCGACGTTCCTGGCCCGAAGCAGGTCGAGAAAGGCGGTCGCGCCTTCTTCTAACGATTCCAACTGAACGACTTTGCTTGGCTCGCGAACCTTCTGGTCCACCAGCAAAATATTGGCCTGCAGACGCCCTGCGACTGCCTCGGCTCTGATGCGCAACTCGGCCATGTCGAGGCGAGATGGAACGAGTTGGGTGATCCGATCTACTTCGCGAGACCAGGCGTCGGCTGCACGACGATAGGCATCAGCCGCAGCACCAACCTCTCGCATGTCGGCCGCGAACGATTCATCGAAATACTGTTCGAGGCGCGCGGCAAGATCATCTGGAACCTGTTGTTGGCAGAGGGGGCAAACACCGTCGGAGTGAGCGAGATGCCGTTGGCCCTGCTTCACCCAATCGCTGATCCCGAGTCGACTGATCAAAGCTGCGACGTCGACATCGGCCTTCCCGACAACGACCTTGCTGAAGATCAGTGAAGCTCCGACGGACTCAAGCGGTGCAGGACTTGGCAGTTCAACGATGGGTTCTATCTCTGGCGTCGCTGCGAAAACGGTTGCCGCCCGCTCCCGCAGCGTCGCTATTGGGTGTAGCGCGGCAGTGTTCGACGCTACCTCTTGCAAAACGCGCTCGCAGAACTTAGCCCGGTCACCTCGAACACCTTTGAAGGCGGGAGCGAAAGCCTCATCGTGCGCTTGCTTCTGGATCCAGCATTGGTCCACAAGAGAAGCATGTGCGGCTGCAAGTTCACCTCTCTTGCCGATGCCGTCCGCATCGCCGTCAAGGGTCCTGCGCAGTTGCTTGATCTCTTCGAGCAATGCTGCGTGACTGGTCTTCAAAGTAGCCAGCTTCGCAGCTGCGTCGACCGCCTGTTCACCCACCGTGAACACGCCGCCAATATGATCAGTGTTGAAGTTGTGCGAAACGAAGTCGGCGTTATAGACAAAAGTCTTCAGCGCCAATCCGCTCTTCCAGTGCACCGCGCAACCGCGATGATTTTGATTGGCAGGATCGGCGACCAGCCTGGAGATGGTCGTCTTGCCGGCCCCGTTGGCACCGAACACGAAATTGTTCGCGCGTAGGTCAGACATCGCCTGGGGCGTATCGACGTAGGTCGCCACCCCGTGAATGTTCAGCGATTCGATCATTCCCGGCCTCCCCTGGGCACGCGCTTCATGGCGCATTCTAGAAAATGCTAGGCTGGGTTGCGACCGATGAAAAGCGGGTGGCTACCGAAGCCGTCGACGGACTTCGTGCAGAAGTTGACTTTGACCACGGTCGCGTTCGAAGGGCCGGTAGAAATCGCGCCAATGGGCCGCCACCAAAATTCAGAGTTCAGCGGCGTAGAACCGACCGAATTAAGACTTGGGTGGCGATGGAGTTCAACACGTGACGACGAGAGTTGCGATAACTCATTGAATTGCCGACGGTCCGCGTTCAGGGCTCGGAGGCGTTCGACAGCGGGACCGACCGCCAAGGGGATCCCCCGGGCGGGTAGCTCCCGCCTTTCGCTCGCGCGCTGGTGTTTTCCCTGAGAGAGGGTCCCGGCGTCCTGCCGATAACCGTGAAGGTCCTGGTGCTGCGCCGGGGCCACTTCTGGCCGCCTGCCCGCGGAACCCCTCCATGTCACTGTCCCTCACCCGCTCCTCCAGCATCTCCCGGCGCCTGTCTGTCGGCTTCGGTGTCATCGTCCTGCTCCTCGCCGTCGTCGCCCTGGTGTCGGTCGTCAGCATGCGTGACACCCGGCAGCGCGTGACGCTGATGGAGGAACACCTGCGACCCAAGACCGACCGCCTCGTGCAGATGCGCCTGCAGGTCAACCAGCAGGCCATGTCCATGCGCAACATCGGCATCCTCACCGCGGACGAGGACCTGGCGAAGGAGCTGCAGAAACTCACCCAGGCCTACGCGACCTACGACACCTTGTCGAAGGCCCTGCTGGCGGAGGCCGATGCGGAGGAGCAGCAGCTCCTCGGCGCGCTCGCAAACGACCGCAAGGCGGCCGCGGAGGTGTTCGACCGCGCGGTGAAGCAGGCGTCCTCGCCGAATGCCGTGCAGGAGATCTCGGTGCTCATGCGCATGGAACTGCGCGTCAACCTCGAAGCCTGGAACAAGGCCCAGGACAAGTGGCTCGCGGACATCGACACGCTGCAGGCCCGCACCGCCACCGTGGTGGCGGAGCAGCAGAAGATGCTGGTGCGACGCGCCGACGGCGGCATCGTCGTCGTGCTGGTGGCCTCGCTGATCGCCATCGGGTTCGCCGTGCTGGCCGCGTGGCGCATCACCGCGTCCGTGAAGGTTCCGCTGCGCCTGGCCGTGAGCGAGGCCGACCGCATGGCGGAGGGCGACCTGTCCCAGGCCATCCGCGCACCCGACAGTCACGATGAGACCGGCCAGCTGCTGGTGCGCCTGGAAGCGATGCGCAGCCGGTGGTGTGCCACCGTCGAGGAGCTTCAGGCCACGACACAAGGCATCGCCACCGCGAGCAGCGAGATCGCCACCGGCAACCTCGACCTCAGCCAGCGCACTGAACGCACGGCCTCGAACCTGCAGCAGGCCTCGTCCTCGATGGCCCAGCTCACCGGCACCGTGTCCCAGTCGGCCGACGCCGCGCGCCAGGCCAACGAGCTCGCCTCGTCCGCCGCCCTGGTGGCCGAGCGTGGCGGCGCGGTGGTGGGCGACGTGGTGAAGACGATGAACGAGATCCAGGCCAGTTCGAAGAAGATCGCCGACATCATCGGCGTGATCGACGGCATCGCGTTCCAGACCAACATCCTCGCGCTGAATGCCGCGGTGGAAGCGGCCCGGGCCGGCGAACAAGGGCGCGGTTTCGCCGTGGTGGCGAGCGAGGTGCGCAGCCTCGCCAGCCGGTCGGCCAACGCCGCCAAGGAAATCAAGGCCTTGATCGGGGCGAGCGTCGACCGCGTGGACGCAGGCGCCCGTCTCGTCGACGACGCCGGCCGCACGATGACCGAGATCGTCGGTTCCGTGCACAAGGTGTCCGACATGATCGGCGAGATCACCACCGCCGCCGGCGTGCAATCGGAGGGTCTCGGCCACGTCAACGGCACCATGGTCGAACTGGACCAGATGACGCAGCAGAACGCCGCGCTCGTCGAGCAGTCGGCCGCCGCGGCCGAGAGCCTGGACGGCCAGGCGCGGAAGTTGTCGGCGATCGTGGGGCACTTCCGCCTGAAGGCCGGTTGAACCGGCGGCCGGCGCCGGCGTGCTACAACCGCCGGTCTGTCCGCGCGTCCAGCGCGCCACTGCCGCTGCCGTCCCGATGCCACGCCAATTGCCTCGCCGAGCCTTCCCTCGCGTTTTTGTCCCGTCCCTCCTGACCCTCGCCGCCACCGCGGCGATGGGCGCCCCGGCCGACCCCGCGCCGCCAACCTGGGCCTACCCGGAACGCCGCGAGGCGGCCGCCGAATTCAACTGGACCCCCATCGTGATGCCCAACGGCGACCGCACGGCGCTGCTGGGCGGCACCTACATGGTGGCGGTGAACCCCGACTGGGGCTTCGGTCCGTCGGTGTACGCCGCGGCCCAGGGCGACTACGGCGGCATGTTCTCCCTCGGGGTCACGGCGCAGCGGCGCTGGCGGCTCTTCTCGTCGCAGTGGCACCTCGCGGCCGGCCTTTACGCCGGCGCGGGCGGGGGCGCCAGTGCGAAGGGGGCGGATGCCGGGGGCGGGCTCATGCTGCGGCCCGAGCTGTCGGTGCGCCGCAACTTCGGGCCGATGTATGCCGGCCTGGGCGTGGCGCACGTGAACTTCCCGAGCGGCAACATCCGCGACACCCAGTGGACCGTCGTCATCGGCCGGTCCGACAGCTTCTTCAGCTTCCTGCCCACGGACGCGGGCCTCCCTGGCCGGGCCGACGCGCGCACCGGCCTCAAGTTCGACGAGTTCGCACTGAGCGCGGGCACGGCCAACTTCCGCAGTGGCAGCCGCAGCCGCAGCGGTGCGCCCTTGACCGACCGCCTCGACAAGGCGGGCGCCGACCTGCGCCGCTACGTGGCGCCGGGACGGTGGTGGGGCGTGGAGGCGTCGGGCGCGGCCGGGGGCGGCCGGGACGGCTACATGGAAGTGCTCGGCAATGCCGGCGCCGACTGGGGGCTCTTCAGCGAGACCCTGCGCGTCGGCGTCCAGGTCTCGGCCGGCCTGGGGGGCGGTGGTGACATCGACACGGGCAGCGGCTGGCTGCTGCGCGCCGGGCCGACGCTGCGCTGGATCACGCCGTGGGGTCCGACGCTGCGCGCCGACGCGTCGTACCTCACCGCGCCGGACGGGCACTACCAGTCGGAGCAGGTGCGGCTGTCGCTGTCGTTCCCGCTGGAGAACCCGTCACGTGCGCGCGCCCCGTATGCGTTGCTCACGGGCACCGTGCAGGAGATGGCGTGGTACCTCTCCACGCAGCACTTCCAGAAGCTCCACTTCAAGGACGGCACCCAGGACGACGTGACCGGACTCGGCCTCACGTTCACGCGCGACTTCGACCCCACCTGGTACGGCACCGCGCAGGCGGGCAGTGCCGCCTGGGGCCAGGCCGGCGCCTTCTCGTACGGTCTCGTCGGCGTCGGTGCGAAGACGCCCCGGATGAACGGCGTGCGCCTGGGGGCCGAAGGGCGCGTGGGGGCCGCGGGCGGGGGCGGGGTGGACGTGCGCGGCGGAGCGGTCGGCGGCGGCGAGGTCTGGGCCCAGTGGGAAGGGATCGTGCCCAAGGACCGGCTGCGCGTGAAGGCCGGCATCGGCTACCTGCAGGCGCTCGGCGACGGCGGACGGGGCACCCCGACCGCCTCGCTGTCCATCGGCTGGGCCTTCGGCGCGCTCACGCCCTGAGGCGCCGGGCGTTCAGCCCTGCGGGCCCTTCGCGGCGCGCCGCAACTGCTCGACCGCCCGGGCGTCGCCCTGCTGGAACTGCTGCACGACGTGGTCGCAGACCTCCTTCGGGGCGCCGCACTTCACGCGCATCACCATGCGGATGCCCTCGGTGTCCTCCACGAGCGTCCGCTTGACCACCATCGGGTGCGCGGGGTTCGTCGGCTGGGTGATCGACCAGAAGGAGCGGCCGTTCGGTTCCTTGAGGACGAACCAGTCGTTCTCCTCGCGCACCGAGACCCCGGGCTTCGCGCGCACCGCGGCGAGCGCGGCCTGGGGCGTCGGGTAGTCGATCTCGACGGACACCCCCGCCGGCAGCGGGCGGTCGGCTGCGTGTGCGATGGGCAGGCACGCGACGCCGCACGCGAACGTCGCGAGCAGTGCCCTTGCCAGCGGAGAACGGAAACCTTCGATCACGCGACCTCCCCGGGTCAGTGGTTCTGGATGGGCGCCGACTCTACGTCAAGGGCGATGGCCTCGGGGCCGCCGGATTAGGGATGTCGCCCGCGTCCGGCGGTCCCTAGCATCGCGGGCTCCAGGGAGCTCCACATGCAACACGTCCGGGCCGGCCTCGCGGCCGCGCTGTTCGCCACGGCCGCCACGGCATCCGCTCAGGATGCCGCCGCCACCGCGCGCGCCTCGGTGGTCGCCACCGACCTCGCCAACCAGTCCACCGTGGCCTTCTGCGACGAACGTGCGCGAGGCCAGGCGGCGACGGTCCGTGCCGCGTGGACCGAGTGGCGGCAGCGCAACGACCTCGAGGCGGTGACGCGGCGCACCGACCCGGCGTGGATCGAGAAGGTGCGGCAGTCGGTCGCGTCGAACGAGGCGGGGCTGCACGCGAAGATGGCCGAACGCGGCGCGCCCGACGTGGTGTGTGGTGCGTTGCCCGCGGCCTGGCGCGAGACCGGGATGGACATGCGGGCCCGATATCCGCTGGCGTACGCCGAGGCCGCATCGCCGTCGAACGCACCGCAGGTGGCGTCCGCCAGCGGCACGGTGTTCACCGTGGCGCAGCTCCAGCGCCACTACGCCACCGGTTCATTCGACGAACGTCGCGGCCGCCTGGGTGTGCCGCTGTTCGTGAAGGGCACGGCGGTGAAGCGCGGCGACCGGTGGTTCCTCGTGCAGGACGACGGCACCTGGGTCGCGCGCTTGTCGGTTGCACCGGGCTTTTCGCTGGCGGCCTACGAAGGCCGGGAGATCGTGCTGGCCGGCACCCTGAACGAATTGCCGTCGACCGTGGCCTTCCTGCAGAAGGGCCGCGTGGTGGCCGACCCGTCCGGGCTCGTGGCGGCCACGGGGTCCGATGCGGACTGGCTCGTCCGCAAGGGGGTGCCGCTCGACCGCGTGCGCACGAAGCCGGGGGGCGGTGTCGGGGCCGGCGACATCGAGGCCGTGCTGTTCTCGGGCAAGGCCGCGGTGCTGCTGCTCGACGATGGCTGGCTGTACGACCGTCCGGGTGCACCGCCGCCGTCGGACCTCGACGTGAAGGCCTCGCGCGACCTGGAGCCCCAGTACTGGCACCGCTGGAAGTCGGCGGGGGGCGGCAAGTACCTGGTGCGTCGGGCCGATGCCCGCGGCCGCTTGAGCGAGGACTGGAAACCCGTCACCGGCATGTGGCGCGTCAAACCCTGGCCCGACGGCCAGTCCATCGAGGGCGGGTTCGCCAAGTCCGACTTCTACGGCAGCATCGCCACCGGTGGCACGTACACGAAGCAGGTGTGGTTCTTCAAGCGCGACGGCCGGTTCAGCAGCCTCGGCTTCTCGCAGAGCGGCGCCGGCTCGCTGGCCGCCATGAACGGCTTCACCGCCGGACAGACCACGGTGCGCGACACGAAGGGCTCGCAGACCTCGGGGTTCGCGAGTGGCGGCGGCGTCACCGTCTCGAACCAGCGTGCGGGCGGTGACGGCGCGGGCAACCGCGGCACCTACACCGTCGACCACTACGCCCTCGAACTGCACTTCGACAACGGCCAGGTCGCCCGCGTCTTCTCGTTCCCGTGGGACGACAAGCGCACGAGCGCCTGGATCAACGACGCCGCGTACCTCGAGAACAAGTGAGCGGCCGGCTCAGCGCGCGGCCGGGGTGCGCAGCCGCTCGACCTCGCGGGCGACCAGGCGGTCGCGCCAGTTGCCGAGCACCAGCAGCACGACCAGACCGTGGATCGCGAGGCCGAGCCCCCAGCCGGTCAGCGGGAACATGTGCCACCGCAGGCCGCCGGTCAGGCTGTTCAGCACGAAGAGGCCGAGGTTCACGGCGACGAACACCAACGCGTGGATCATCCAGCCGGTCTTGATCGCCACGCGGCGGCGGGCCAGGCGGGTCAGCGATGCGTCGTCACGGGGGAGGGTGGGGTGGGTCATGGTGGATCTCCTGGGTGGATGGGAGTCATCGTGCGCCCGGCGACCCCGCGTGGCGAACCCCGTGCGACGGACGGCGTCGGGGCGGCGTGAACCGACGGCCGCGGGGCGCGAACGGGGTGCTCCCTATAATCCCGGCCCATGCGTCGCTGGCTCTCCCTGCTGCTGCTCGTCCTCCTGCCGCTCCAGTTCACCTGGGCGGCGGCGGCGGTGTACTGCCAGCACGAGGCCGCGCCCGCTGCACGGCATGTCGGCCACCACGAGCACGAACACGAAGACGCCGTGCAGGCCGGCAAGGACACCCGCGACGCGGTGAAACTCGCGAAGTTCGCGAGTGACAACGACTGCGGTTCCTGCCACCTGACGGCCCTCAAGCCGTTGCAGGCCGAGCCGCTGGCCGTGCCCGCGCTGAACGGCCGCCAGGCCCACGCCGGCACGGTGCACCCGCTCCAGACCCGCGAGCCCGATCGCCTCGAACGGCCCAACTGGGGCCTCGCCTGATTCGGCGAGTGCACCCCAGGCCCAACCCCTTTCCCACCTGACGCTGCTGCCCTCGTCGAATCCCATCCGGCTGCCTTAGCAACCCCTTGGAGCATTCGATGCGCAGATCCTGCGTGCCGCCCCTGTGCGCGGCACTGATTTCCCTGGCCGTGTCCACGGCCTTCGCCCAGGCGCCCGCGCCTGATCCCTTTCCACATCCCGCAGCCGTCGCCGAGCGGCCGGGCCTCACGCTGGCGGCGGCCCTCCAGGCCGCCCTCCACCAGCATCCGCGGCTGCGCGCCGCCTCGGCCGAGGTCGATGCCGCGGACGGCGCCATCGACCAGGCGGGCGTGTGGCCCAACCCGTCGCTCGGCGTGGAACAGGAGGATGCGGGGCGCGACACCCGCACCACCACGTTCCTGCTGAACCAGCCCATCGAACTGGGTGGCAAACGTTCGGCGCGGGCCGCGCTGGCCCGCAGCGGCCGGGTCGTCGCCGACGCGGACCTCGCCGCCCGCCGGGCCGAGGTCCGCGCCGACACGGTCCAGGCCTTCTTCGACGCCCTGGTCGCCCAGGAGCGGGTCGGGGTCACCGAGGAATCGCTGCGCATCGCGGCGAGCGGCACGGCCGCGGCGACACGCCGTGTCGCGGCCGGCAAGGTGTCGCCGACCGAGGAGACCCGCGCCCGGGTCGCCGAGTCCAACGCGCGCATCGAACTGCGCCAGGCCGAAGCGGACCGCCAGCGCGCGATGCTCGCGCTCGGCGTGGCCATGGGTGCATCGCGTGTTCCGGCGGATCGGCTCGACGGCCGCGCCGAGGCGCTCCCGCCGCTGCCGGCCGGCGACACGCTGCGCCAGCGCATCGACCATTCGCCGCTGCTGCAGCGTGCGCGCGGCGAGGTCGACCGCGCGGGGGCGGCGTACGAACTCGAACGGGCCCGGCGCATCCCCGACGTGACGCTGAGCCTCGGCACCAAGCGCTCGCAGGAACTGGGCCGCAACCAGCCGGTGATCGGTGTCTCGATCCCGCTCCCGGTGTTCGACACGAACCGGGGGGCCCAGCACGAGGCCCTGCGCCGCCGGGACGCGGCCGAAGCCCTGGCGCGGGCCGAGGCGCTGCGCGTCGAGGCCGAGGTGCTGCAGGGCATCGACCTGTTTCAGGCCCTGGCGGGCGAGGCGCAGACGCTGCGCGAGGAGGTCCTCCCCGGCGCGCGCAGTGCCTACGAGGCGGCCAGCCGCGGCTTCGAACTGGGCAAGTTCGACTTCATCGAGGTGCTCGACGCCCAGCGCACGTGGCTGCTCGCGCGCTCCCAGTACCTGACCACGCTGGCGTCGGCCCACCGCGCCGCCGCCGAACTCGAGCGCCGCCTGGGCGCTGCGGACAACGAACACTGACATCGCCATGAACCAGACGACGAACACGGCCATTGGCCGGAAACAACTCATCGCCATCGTGCTCGTGCTGCTCCTCGGCGGAGCCGGGGCCGCTGCGATCCTCGGCGCCAGGCCTGCCTCGGAAGCCGGCCACGGCCATGACGAAGCGAAGGGCCATGCCGACGAGGAACACCACGGCGAGGAGAAGGACGGGCACGACCACGCCGAGGGTGAACACCACGACGAACCCGCCGAGGGAGCCGTCGCGATGACCGCCGAGCAGATCAAGGCCTCCGGCATCACGGTGGAGGCCGCCGGTCCCGCCGACATCCGCACCACGCTGCGCCTGCCCGGCGAGATCGGCTTCAACGAGGACCGCACGGCCCACGTCGTGCCCCGCGTGACCGGGGTGGTCGAGGCCGTGCCCGTGGCGCTCGGCCAGGCGGTGAAGAAGGGCCAGGTGCTGGCCGTCATCGGCAGCTCGGCGGTGTCGGAACTGCGCGCCGAACTGCAGGCGGCGACGACGCGGCTGCAGCTCGCGCGCTCGACCCATGAGCGCGAGAAGGCGCTGTGGGAGCAGAAGATCTCGCCACGACAGGACGTGCTGCAGGCCGAGGCGGCGCTGCGCGAGGCGGAGATCGCGGTGAACAACGCGCGGCAGAAGCTGCAGGCGGTGGGCGCCGGCCCGGGCTCGGGGAACCTGAACCGGTTCGAACTGCGCGCGCCGTTCGACGGCATCGTGGTCGAGAAGCACATCTCGCTCGGCGAGCAGGTGCGCGACGACACGCAGGTCTTCACGCTCTCGGACCTGCGCACCGTGTGGGCCCGCATCGACGTGCCGGCCCGGGACCTGCCGCTCGTGCGCGTGGGCGAGCAGATCCGCATCCGTGCGAGTGCCTTCGACCAGGTGGCCACGGGCCGGGTCGCCTACGTGGGCTCGCTGATCGGCGAGCAGACGCGCACCGCCCAGGCGCGCATGGTGGTCGACAACCCGAAGGCGCTGTGGCGCCCCGGCCTGTTCGTCGACGTCGAGGTGGGCGGCGACGAGACGCCGGTGCCGGTCGCCGTGGCGGCCGAGGCGATCCAGACCGTCGGGAACCAGCGCGTGGTGTTCGTGCGGACGGAGGCGGGTTTCGCGGCACGTCCCGTGTCGACCGGCCGCGCCGACGGGGCCCGCGTCGAAGTGGTGAAGGGCCTGGGCGCCGGCGACCGCTACGCCGCCGCCGGCAGCTTCGTCGTCAAGTCGGAGGCCGGCAAGGCCTCGGCCACGCATTCGCACTGACGAGGGCTCCCCAATGTTCGAACGAATCATCCGCTTCGCCATCGAGCAACGGTGGCTGGTGCTGCTCGCCGTCCTCGGGATGGCGGCCCTCGGCGTCTACAACTACCAGAAGCTCCCCATCGATGCGGTACCGGACATCACGAACGTCCAGGTGCAGGTCAACACCGAGGCGCCGGGCTACTCGCCGCTCGAGACCGAGCAGCGCGTGACCTACGCCGTCGAGACGGTGATGGCCGGCCTGCCCGGCCTGCAGCAGACCCGCTCGCTCTCGCGGTACGGGCTCTCGCAGGTCACGGTGATCTTCAGGGACGGCACCGACATCTACTTCGCGCGGCAACTCGTCAACGAGCGCATCCAGGGCGCCCGCGACCAGCTGCCGCCCGGCGTGACGCCCGCGATCGGCCCCATCTCCACGGGCCTCGGCGAGATCTACCAGTGGACCGTGGAGGCGCAGGACGGTGCGACGAAGCCGGACGGCAGCCCGTACACGCCGACCGACCTGCGCGAGATCCAGGACTGGGTCATCAAGCCGCAGTTGCGCACCGTGCCCGGGGTCACCGAGATCAACTCGATCGGCGGTTTCGCGAAGGAGTTCCACGTCGCACCCGATCCGACGAAGCTGTCCGCGCACGGGCTCACGCTCGGGGACGTCGTCGCCGCGCTGGAGCGCAACAACGCGAACGTCGGTGCCGGCTACATCGAGCGGCAGGGCGAGCAGTACCTGATCCGTGCGCCGGGGCAGGTGCGGTCGATGACGGACATCGGCAACGTGGTGCTGCGCAACCAGGGCAGCGTGCCGGTGCGCATCCGCGACGTCGCCACGGTCGAGATCGGCAAGGAGCTGCGCACGGGCGCGGCGACCGACAACGGCCGCGAGGTGGTGCTCGGCACCGTCTTCATGCTGATCGGCGAGAACAGCCGCACCGTGTCGCAGGCCGTGGACAAGCGCATGGTGGAGATCAACCGCGGGCTTCCGGCCGGGGTCCACGCCGTCACGGTGTACGACCGCACCGTGCTGGTCGACAAGGCCATCGCCACGGTGAAGAAGAACCTGCTCGAAGGGGCGGTGCTCGTGATCGCCGTGCTGTTCCTCTTCCTCGGGAACATCCGCGCGGCCGTGCTCACGGCGATGGTGATCCCGCTGTCGATGCTCTTCACGTTCTCCGGCATGGTGAACCAGAAGGTCAGTGCGAACCTGATGAGCCTCGGGGCCCTCGACTTCGGCATCATCATCGACGGCGCCGTGGTGATCGTGGAGAACTGCGTGCGGCGCCTCGCGCACGCGCAGGCGCACCGCGGTCGCCCGCTCACGCGCGCCGAACGCTTCCACGAGGTGTTCCTCGCGTCGCAGGAGGCCCGCCGGCCGCTGCTGTTCGGACAGCTGATCATCATGGTCGTGTACCTGCCCATCTTCGCGCTGGCCGGTGTCGAGGGGAAGATGTTCCACCCGATGGCGTTCACGGTGGTGATCGCGCTGATCGGCGCGATGATCCTGTCGATCACCTTCGTGCCCGCGGCCGTCGCGCTGTTCATCGGCGAACAGGTCGCCGAGAAGGAAAACCGCCTGATGGGCTGGGCGCGGCAAGTGTACGAGCCGTTGCTGCGCCGGGTGATGTCGGCCCAGCCGCTCGTGCTCACGGCCGCGGCTGTGGCCGTCGTGCTGTCGGGCCTGCTCGCCACGCGGCTGGGCAGCGAGTTCGTGCCGAGCCTCAACGAGGGGGACTTCGCGGTGCAGGCGCTGCGCATCCCGGGCACGAGCCTGTCGCAGTCGGTCGCGATGCAGCAGCAGCTGGAACACACGCTGAAGGTGAAGTTCCCGGAGATCGACCGCGTGTTCGCCCGCACCGGCACGGCCGAGATCGCGGCCGACCCGATGCCGCCCAACATCTCCGACAGCTACGTGATGCTCAAGCCCGCGAGCGAATGGCCCGAGCCGCGCCGCACGCGCGACGACCTGCTCGCGGCCGTGAAGGCCGAGCTGGCGACGCTGCCGGGGCAGAACTACGAGTTCTCGCAGCCGATCCAGCTGCGGTTCAACGAGCTGATCTCGGGCGTGCGGTCGGACGTCGCGGTCAAGGTGTTCGGCGACGACATGGACGTGCTCGAAGGCACGGCGGCCCGCGTCGCGGGCGTGCTGCAGGGCGTGCCGGGTGCGACCGAGGTCAACGTCGAGCAGACCACGGGCCTGCCGATGCTGACCGTGCAGATCGACCGCGAGAAGACCGCGCGCTACGGTCTCAACGTCCAGGACGTGCAGGACACGCTGGCCACGGCGGTGGGCGGGCGCGAGGCCGGCACCGTGTTCGAGGGCGACCGCCGCTTCGACATCCTCGTGCGCCTGCCCGAGCGCCTGCGCGCCGACCAGGAGGCCATCCAGCGCCTGCCCGTCGCGCTGCCGCGCAGCGGCGACGGCCCGCAGCGGTTCATCCCGCTGAGCGAGGTGGCGTCGCTGTCGGTCGCGCCCGGTCCGAACCAGGTCAGCCGCGAGGACGGCAAGCGGCGTGTGGTGGTCAGCGCGAACGTGCGCGGCCGCGACATCGGCAGCTTCGTCGCCGAGGCCGAACAGGCGATCCTGCGCCAGGTGAAGCTGGAGACGGGTTACTGGATGACCTGGGGCGGCCAGTTCGAGAACCTGCAGTCGGCGACGAACCGGCTGAAGGTCGTCGTTCCCGTGTCCCTGCTGCTCGTGTTCACGCTGCTGTTCGCGATGTTCGGCAACCTCAAGGACGGCCTGCTGGTGTTCACCGGCATCCCGTTCGCCCTGACCGGCGGCATCGTCGCGCTGTGGTTGCGCGGCATCCCGCTGTCGATCTCGGCCGCAGTGGGGTTCATCGCGCTGTGCGGCGTCGCGGTGCTCAACGGCCTCGTGATGCTGTCGTTCATCCGCAACCTGCGCGAGGCCGGCCAGCCGCTCGACGCGGCGATCCACGACGGCGCGCTGACGCGGCTGCGGCCCGTGCTGATGACGGCGCTGGTCGCGTCGCTCGGTTTCGTGCCGATGGCACTGGCCACCGGCACCGGCGCCGAGGTGCAGCGCCCGCTCGCCACCGTGGTGATCGGCGGCATCCTGTCGTCCACCGTGCTCACGCTGCTGGTGCTGCCGGTGCTGTACCGGCTGGTGCATGGGCGGGACGAGGAGGAGGACGTCTTCGACGGGCGGGCCGCGTCACCCTGACGTGAGGCCCTCGGCCTCGCGGAGGCCGGGGGCTGTCCTCGTGCGCGTGGCCAACCAGCAGAGGATGGACCCCGCGCACACCATGCACGCCCCCTGCCAGAAGCTCACGGACAGCGCCGTCTGCAGCACGGCCGCGGCCAGGGCCGCCGACAGGACCGGGATGAAGTACGAGGCACCGGCGAGGATCGTCATGTTGCCGTGCAGGATGCCGACATTCCAGGCCGCATAGCCGAAGCCCATCGCGCCCGCGGAGACGCTGCGCGAGATCCAGGCGCGCTTCAAGGACGCCATCGCGTCGAACGACATCGACCGCCGCGTCCACTACAACGACCGCTTCCACCTCGAGATCGGCCGCATCGCGGGCAACCCGTACCTCATGCCCAGCCTGCGGCGGCTGCTGCTGGACCACTCGCGCCTGGGCAAGGTCTTCTACCGCGCGTCGTCGCCGGTCGATATGCAGCACGACATGTCGACGGCCGTGGACCAGCACGACCTCATCATCGAGGCGATCGCGCGGCACGATGCGCCGGCGGCGGGCGAGCTGGTGCGCGCGCACATGGACCTGTCGCGGCGCCGCATGGCGGAGTACGCGGTGCCTACCGCGCTCGACATCCCCCTCGCCGGCTGAGTCCGGCGTTCGCGCGCTAAGGCGCCGTGTCCCGCGCCACCGCTTCCTCGAGCATCTCCAGCCGGTCCTGTCCCCAGAACAGTTCACCGTTGAAGACATACGAGGGCGACCCGAACACCCCCGCCGCCACGGCGTCGTCCGTGTACCGACGGTACAGCGTCTCCGTGGCCGGATCGTGCGCCGCGGCCATCAGTTCACGGACCTCGAATCCCTCGGCCTTGCACACGTCCACGAGCACCTGCTCGTCCGAGATGTCCAGGTCGTCGCACCACTCCGCGTGGAGGATCGCCTTGTACAAGCGGGCGACCGGACGATGCAGCAGGTCGGCGGCGATGACGACGCGCGAAGCCAGGTCCGCGTTCGGGCACATGTGCGCCGGCAGCGGATTCACGTGGAGGCCCAGCTTCCCGCACCAGCGCGCCAATTCGGTGATGCGGTAGGCCTGGCGCTCCGGCGCGCGCTGGCCCAGCAGCGTGCCGCCGGTGCGGGCGTAGACCGCCGGCAGGTCCACCGGACGGTACCGGATCGACAGGTCCTGCCGGATCGCCAGGGCTTCGAGGCGATCCGCACCCAGGTACGCCCAGTCCGAGTTCATCCAGAAGAAGTAGTCGAGGCGGCGGCGGCTCACGAACGCGCCTCCCGCGGGGCGGCGACGGGCAGGGCGAACCGGGCCGGGCCGTGCATGAACATCGTGCTGATCACGGCGATCAGTCCGAGCGCACTCAGGTACCAGACGATGTAGCGCGGCTCGCCGCCCCCGTAGGCCAGCAGCGAGGTCGCCACGATCGGGGCCAGGCCGCCGCCGATGGCGCCCGACACCTGGACCGCGATCGAGATGCCGCTGTACCGCACCTCTGCCGGGAACTGGGCGGAGAACAGGCTGCCCTCGGGACCGTACAGCGCGGCGTAGACGACACCCACTGCGAGGGCCAGTGCGAGGGTGATCGTTCCCGGGTTCGTCGTCTGGAGCATCGCGAAGAACGACGGCGCGAACGCCACGATGCCGACGGAGCCCGCCATGAACACCCACTTGAAGCCGATGCGGTCGCCGAGCATGCCGAAGAGGGGCATGGTGAACAGCGCGACCAGGGCGCCCCAGACCGTGGCGTCGAGCATCACGGTGCGTGCGATGCCCAGCGTTCCGGTGGTGTAGGCCATGGCGAACGTGACCACCGTGTAGAACCAGGAGACTTCGGCGAGGCGAGCCCCGACGACGATGAGCACCTCCCTCGGATAGCGCCGGAGCACCACCATCGCGGGCATCTCCACCTTGGCCCCCTTGTGCTGCATGCGTTCGAAGTCGGGCGACTCGGCCACCTTCGCGCGGATGAACCAGCCCACCAGCAGCAGGACCACGCTCGCGAGGAACGGGATGCGCCAGCCCCAGGTCAGCATGTCCTGCTCGGGCAGCGAGGCCACTGCGCCCATGGCCAGTGACGACAGGATCAGGCCCGGAGCGACCCCGGCCTGTGGCAGGCTTCCGAAGAAGCCCTTCTTCCCTTCCGGTGCGTGTTCGACGGCCATCAGCACGGCGCCGCCCCATTCCCCGCCGACGGCAACGCCTTGCGCGAACCGCAGGACGACGAGCAGCACGGCGGCCCAGTAGCCGATCGAGTCGTAGGAGGGGATCAGCCCGATCAGGATCGTGGGGATGCCCATCAGGAACAGCGTGATGAGCAGCATCGACTTGCGTCCCACCCGGTCGCCGAAGTGACCGAAGACGACGCCGCCCAGCGGACGCGCGAAGAAGCCGACGGAGTAGGTGGCGAAGGCGGCGAGGGTCCCGGTCAACGGGTCGAAGGTGGGGAAGAAGATCTTGTTGAAGATCAGCGCGGCGGCCGTGCCGTAGAGGAAAAAGTCGTACCACTCGATGGTGGTACCCATCATGCTGGCCAGGCCGGCGGTGATGTAGTGCCGGCGGGAGCGGGTTGTCGCAGGGGTGTTCATGGGTCTTCCTTGGCGATGACGGTGTGGCGTACGTTCAGTCGATCGCCGCAGGTGTGATGCCCCGGGTCTGGCGCGCCCAGTAGTTGAAGGTGGCCTTCACGATGGAGGTCTTGAGCAGATAGTCGTGCGCCTCCGCCGCCAGCGTGTCGTCGACGGGCGTCAGCGGGCCGAAGGCCTGTGCACGCACTTGCAGCCGCGCCGCGCGCTCCAGGTAGACGGAGAGGTACGTGGCTTCCTCGCAGCTCGTGCCCGCGGTCAGGTAGCCGTGGTGCGCGAGGATGATCGCCCGCTTCCGTCCCAAGGCTTCCGAGATGATGACGCCCTCGTGGTCGGCGATGGGCACGCCGGGCCATTCACCGAGGAAGGCGCAGTCGTCGTGCAGTGGCGTCATGTCCATCTGCGCGATGACGAGCGGTTGCCTCGCGGCCGCGAGCGCGGAGGCCCAGGGCGAGTGGGTGTGGATGATGGAGTGGACGTCGGGCCGGGCGTCGTAGACCCACAGGTGGAAGCGTGTGGCGGGGTTGGCCATGCCCTCGCCGGTGAGGACGTTCAGGTCGCGGTCGACTTCGATGAAGTCATCGGGCCCTGCCTCGTCGAAGCCGAGCCCGAAACGAAGTGTCCAGTAGGCTCCGGGACGTTCGGACCGCACGCTGATCTGGCCGGCCAGTCCCGCCTCCTGTCCCGTCATCGCGAGGATGCGGCAGGCATAGGCCATGGTTTCGCGGTTGCCTCGCTGGACGATGCGAAGGTGCTTCGACATGTCCTGCGTGGCGCGTTGATCGAAGTAGCTCTTTTCTCGCAATGGGGTGCTCATCTGCTGCCTTTCGCACGTTCGCGGCAGACGATCGGCCGCGATGTCCCATTGTGTTGACGCACCTCGAGAAGCTCCACGCTCCGGCGGTCATAGCAGCTATTCCGTGCGGTCACCCCGCATCTTCCCGGCGATGTCCCGGGCGCAGTCGAGCAGTTGCTTCAACAGCGGAGAGGCGGGGCGGCTCGCATGGTGGATGGCGACCACGCGGCGGCGCAGCGGAGGCGATGAGATCGCGAGTTTCTTCATGTTGTATTCGAGGAGCAGCTTGTCAGGGATGCGGCAGGGC